>Ga0325402_1000515_pt1 | contig 27331 bp, 21 predicted proteins | sample PopdelMetagenome_22_FD_207212 | JGI IMG/M metagenome (GOLD analysis project Ga0325402, IMG submission 207212) | Populus deltoides microbial communities from Bellville, Georgia, United States - Xylem-PdKOR-R3 | ecosystem: Host-associated > Plants > Phyllosphere > Stem > Wood/Secondary xylem... | reverse complement strand
AAAAAAAAAATTCAATTCAGTGGAGTCTATAACCCAGGTTACGGGCTTTATGTGTTGATTAGGATTAACTTGACTTGTTTTTTTCTTTGATGTTGTTTTATCTATCTAATTAATAAGGTAACATCAAAACAATTCATATATAATTTAATTTTAAACTCTAAATAAACAAAAAGTCAAGTAGTTTCAAGTTTAAACTATTATAATAATGTCAAAAAAAATTATTTACCGTCTACATATTATATTTTTTTTACATTTAAAACATATTTTTTTCCAAGCTTTAGGCGTGGGAAAAAAACTAGTTATACAATATACCAAAAGGGCTTAGTACCCCTGTTATTGTTTACCAAGACTCAAAGCACTGTGGATTGGAGTAGTGTAATGGCAGCCCAGCCCTTGCCGTAAAGAGTTATGAGGGCAGCAGGGGAGGGGTGGGGTTGTCTTTTCACTGGGATGCATTTGGCATTGAAGATATGGTTGGGGAGAAAATGATCACTTCAAGTTTTGGTGGAGTTGCCCTGAGTGTCAGCTAGGCCCACGCACCCACGTGAGGACATCTGGCGTTTGGGCTGACCTGCCCTTGTGCTAGGTTAGACTCGAGCGCCACGTGGCGCTGGGGCTGGGGCTGGCTTGCCCTGAATGTCAACTAGGCCTGCGCCCCATGTGAGGACACCTGGCGCTTGGACTGGCCTAACCTTGTGCTGGGTTTGACCCGAGCGTCACGTGGGGATCGGGATGGCCTGCCCTTGTGTTGGGTCTGACCTGAGCGCCATCTGGACACATCCACGCCCAACCTCATATTGGGTCTGGATGCAGCTGCATCTAACTCCATGTTGGGCCTAGAAGTGTCCCCGCCTAACTCCACATTGGGTCTGGACGCGAACGTGCCCAACCCAAGCTGGGTCTGGCCGCATCCCCGCCCAACCTTACATTGGGTCTGGACGCGACCATGCCCAACGCACACTGGGTCTTGCCGCGTCCCCGCCCAACCTCACGTTGGGTCTGGACGCAACCGCGTCCTCCTCCATATAGGACCTGGACACGTGCGCGCCACACCCCACGTTGGGTCTAGACGCGACCACGTCTAACTCCATGTTGGCCCTAGACGTGTCCACGCCCAACCCCACTTTCGGTCTGGGCGCGATCAGGTCTTGCGCTAGACCCAATGCAATTGGTCCAACGCAAGACCCAATGGTAATGGGTCCTACCTCAAGACCCAATTCGCTTGGGTCCTCACCAAGACACAAATAATTTGTGTTATAAATATTCTTTGGTTTTCTTAATATAATAATGTGTGTTATAAATATTATTATTTTTCTTATAACTCAAAGTGTTCATATCAAAAATATTACTATTTGTGTTATAAATATTATTATTTTTATTATAACTCAAAGTATTGATATAAAAAATATTATTATTTGTGTTATAATCATCCTTCGAATTCTTAATATAATTATTTATGTAATCAATATTATTATATTTATTATAATTAATAGTATGAATATTAAAAATATTATCATTTGTGTTATAAATATTTTTTTATTATAATTAATATTATTAATAAAATAATTAATAAATTTGAAAACAAATTATTATTAATATTTAAAAAAATCATTTTTTGTATTATAAATTTTTACAGTATTTTTTATGAAAATAAAAAGTAAGCCCGCCGCGTAGCGCGGGCATCCAAGTGCCGCTCTTACTATTTACCTAGACTTAAAGCACTGTGGATTGGAGTAGTGTAATAGCAACTCAACCCTTGCCACAAAGAGTTGCAAGGGTTGCGGGGGAGGGATGGGGTTGTCTTTTTACTGGGATGCATTTGGCATTGAATGGATGGTTAGGGAGAAAATAATCGCTTCAAGTTTTAGTGGGGTTGCCCTGGGTGTCAGTCGGGCCCGCGACCTTACGTGAGGACACCTGGTGCTTTGGTTGACATGCCTTTACGCTAGGTCAAGCCCGAGCGCCACGTGGCGCTAGGGCTGGCTTGCCCTTGTCTTAGGCGTGAACAAGGTCTGCGCCCCCACGTGGGGACACCTGGCGCTTAGGCTGACCAACCCTTACACCGGGTCTAACCCGAGCGCCACATGACACTAACATTAGCTTGCCCTTGCCCTCGGTCAGACCCGAGCACCACGTGGCGCTCGGTATTGTATGCCATTGCCTTAGGCATGAGCCAGGCTCGCGCCCCCACATGGGGACATCTGCCACTTAAGCTGCCCGGGCTTGCGTGAGGATGGGCCTGGAGGCGTCCAGGTCCAACATAGAGTTGGTCGCAGTCATGTTCAGGCCCAACATGGGGTTTGGACCTGGAGGCGTCCACGCCCAACCAGGTCGTTGGGCTTAGGGCCTATCCAGACCTAAGGTGGGTGGTTTTTGGGTCGTGGACGAACCCAAGTGGGCTGGGGCATTATTTGGGCCTAGGGGGTTAGGTTGATGCCCGGTCCCATGGGGGTGGGGTCTTTGACTGGACCAAACAAGCTTGGGGTTTGGATCCGTAACCAGAGGACTTGGTGCCTTTTCTCGGACCCACGGGGGTTGGGTCCACGCCCGGACCTGGTCACGTCCAACTCAACCTCACGTTAGGCGTGGACACATCCAGGTCCAACCTTGGACACCTCCACCCCCAACCCACCGTTGGGTCTGGACGCGACCGTGCACAACCCCACGATGGGGCTTGACGCAACCGCGTCCACCCCATATTGGACTTGGACACGTATACGTCCACCCCCACGTTGGGCCTAGACGCGACCATGTCCAACTTCATAATGGATCTGGACGTGTCAACACCCAACCCCACGTTGGGCTTGAACACGACCGCGACCAACTCCATGTTGGACCTTGACGTGTCCGTGCCCAACCCCACGCTGGTCGTGGACCCAATGGTAATGGGTCCTGCTTCAGGATCTAATTCACTTGGGTCCTCGCCAGGACCTAAATAATTTGTGTTATAAATATTCTTCAGTTTTCTTAATATAATAATGTGCGTTATAAATATTATTATTTCTCTTATAATTTTAAATTTTTATATAAAAAATATTATTATTTTTGTTATAATCATCCTTAGAATTCTTAATATAATTATTTATGTGATAAATATTATTTTTTTATTATAATTCTAAATATTCATATAAAAAATAATATTATTTAACTTATAAATATTATTATTTTTAATATAATTAATACTATGAATATTAAAAATATTATCATTTATGTTATAAATATTATTAATTTTATTATAATTAATATTATTAATAAAATAATTAATAAATTTGAAAAAAATATAATTATTCATATTAAAAAATATTATTTTTTGTATTATAAATTTTTAGAGTATTTTTATAAAAATAAAAAGTGAACTCACGCGTATCACAAACATTCAACTAGTAAAGATTATAATAGGTCAATTACACGCACGATTGTCGCAAGTATAACATCAATGGAATAAAAAGTCGAAGAGCACTTAGACTAATCTAAAAGGCTGATAATACATAATAAAATGAAATGTAAAAACATTGAAAGCATTGATATCTAAAGGAGTTGCCGTATGGCGAGTTGATTGATAAAACTTAGAAAAAATGAAAAAAATAAAGAAAACAAATCCAAAATCTAAAGTAAAAAAAACATTGATTATTTGCTTTTGCATCAATGCATGTTAATCATGGCGAGTTGCTTAAACTAACAATAAAAAACAAAACAATCATTAAGTTGATGTACTTTCATTACATCCTCATGTAATATGCATGGTAAACAAATTTACAAGGTGTTCATTTGTTTTGTTATTTCAACATTCAATAATCAATAGTTACCCATAATGGATATCTTTAAATCATGATGTTCTCTAATTTGATCATGCTTTGAATCCTTGATGTCAATAACGACTTTATAATTGGTTGTTTTTTAAAGTCTATATAAATTTTATCCACAAGTGAAGCATTTTCAATCGAAAAGCTTGAAATTGCTTTCATGACATGGTCTTATACTTGCTAAAAGAATAGTCATGATCATTGTTATAGAATAGTTTATTTTTGAAAAGAAAATATATATAGATGTAATTGGAGATTTTAGATCAAAATATCTAACAAAAAGTAAATTATAAAACCTTGCTAATTTGTATCATTTATTTATCTTGAATGCATATTGCTCTTTCTTTTTTTTCTTATTTGTTGTCATTTTTTTTTTTTTGCATGTAAGTCTTTCATTACTAATGCTTTTTTATTACCATTAAAGCTAACTTTTTTATCAATAGGTAAAAGAATCAAATATAATGGTGTTAAAGGTTTAAACCATAAATAATTTCAAGTTGTAAATAATCAGTAGTAGAATGTATATTATGATTATATGCAAATTTAATAAATGACAAACAATATTTTTAATTTTTAAGATAGCTTTTAATAATTGAGTGAAAGTTTTGTTTACTACTTCAGTTTGACCATCTATTTGTGAATGACAAGTAGTATAAAATAAAAATTTTAGTTCCTAACTTACCCCACAAAACCTTCTAAAAGTAGCTCAAAAACATAATATCTCGATCAAACACAATACTCCTTGAAACACCATGTAACTGAACTACCTCCCTAAAGAATAGACATGTTATATTCTTTACATCATCAATTTTATAGCAAGATATGAAATGTGTCATCTTAAAAAATCTATATACAATATTAGATATGGAGTCTATTCCTTTTATTAACCTGGGTAAACCCAAAATAAAGTCTATAAGAATATCAACCAAAAGTTCATTAGGAACAGGTAAAGGTGTATATAACCCATAAGGCATAACTTTAGACTTAACTTGTTTATATGTTATGCACCTATCATAAATTTTTTACACATCTATTTTCATGTTATGCCAGTAAAAATATCCATGTAAAACTTCTAAAGTCTTGCTAATCTCAAAGTGTTCCATTAATATGTCACCATGAGCTTCCCTTACAAGCAATTCATATTTTAAATAATTAGGCACATATAATCTTTTATCTTGAAATAAAATCCACCATGCCTAAGAATCCATTAGTTGTTATAAGTTCACATTGGAAATAAATTTCACTGAAATCATTATCATTGGGATATATTTCTTTCACATACTTAAATCCTAAAAGTCTAGTATTCAAGGTATTAAGAAGAACATACCTTCATGATAATGCATTTGCAACTATATTTTTTACCTTGCTTTTATTTTATAACATATGGGAATGTTTTAGTAAATTTCATCTACTTTGCATGTTTACGATTCAACTTACCTTGACTTTTCAAATGTCTTAAAGATTGGTGATCGGTATGAATCACGAACTCCTCAGGCCAAAGGTAATGTTGCTAAGTCTCTAAAGTTCTTACTAATGCATACAACTTTTTATCATATGATGGGTAGTTTAGATTTGCACCATTAAGTTTTTCACTAAAATAGGCTAAGGGCTTTTTATCCTGCTTTAAAACAACTCTAATACCTATACCTAAAGCATCACATTTAATTTCAAATTTTTTTATAAAGCTAGGCAAAACAAGTAACGAGGCCGAAATTTTCTTTTAACAAATTAAAAGCTTTCTCTTGTTCAATTTTCTATTTAAAACCTACCATATATATATATATTACAATTTTAGTTAATAGAGCAACTATTTTACTAAAATCTTTCAAAATCTTTTATAAAAACTAGTCAATCGATGAAAACTTCTTAGCTCACTTACCATTTTAAGTGTAGGCCACTCTTTTATAGCCTTAACATTAGCCTCATCCATCTCAATATCTTTTTCACTAACAACATATCCAAGAAAAACAATATTTTCCATACAAAAGTCACACTTCTTTAGATTAAGATACAAACTTTTCTTTTCCAAGAACATCAAGTACATGTCTTAAATGATCTATATATTCATCTAATCATTTATTGTAAACAAATATGAACCTACTTATGAATGCAAACAATATATGGTTCATCAATCTTATAAAAGTATTAGGCGCATTAGTAAGTCTAAAAAATATGACTAACCACTCATACAAATCATATTTAGCTTTAAAAATAGTTTTTCATTCATCACCTTCTTTTATTCTAATTTGATAATATCCATTTTTAAGATCAATTTTAGAAAACAATAAGATCCATGAAATTCATCAAGCATATAATTCAATCTAGGAATATGATATCTATACTTTACCGTTATGTTTTTGATTGCTTTACAATCAATTAACATTCTTCAAGTATCATCTTTCTTAGGTATTAAAAGTACAGGAATAGCACATGGACCAATACTCTCTCAAATATACCATTTCAATATTAACTCCTCCATTTGCCTTTGAAGCTTCTTTATTTTCTCAGGATTACTTCTATAGGCTGGTCTATTAAGAATAGTTGAACTTGGTACTAGGTCAATCCGATGCTCTATACCTTTTTTAGGTGGCAATCCACTTGGAATTTCATAAGAAAATACATATTTAAATTTCTATAACAAAGAAACACAAACACTAGGAACACAGGAATCAAGTTTGTTAGTGTTAAATGTGCCTCCTTATTCAAGAGTAAAATCATAGGGATATCAGAAAAATAAGCATGTGTAAGATCACTTTCTAACCAAAGTTATGCAAGCACATTTAAGTCTTCAATTAAGGCTATTAGTTAGCTTTTTTATATTCATATTCTTAGTCTAGCCTCCCCTTCGCATGGTTTTTATTTAATTCATATTTCTTTATATAAGAAATGCATTCATATTCTGCATTTTTTTTTTAGATTAACGTGGGTGTCCAAGCCAGCTTATGCGCACCCTGACTAATCCCACAGACTCTGAAATTAACGACCATGTAAGTCTACAGTGGCCTTGAGGTTTGTGGGACTCGAACACATTCTGCATTGTTCTTGTAATGATTTGGGGATATATTTATTTATTTAAAGAAACTTCACGACCAATTCTTTCCAAAAAATCATGATTGCATATTCTATCCATATACAAAAAAATATTTGTCTTTCTAGTTTTTTTGTTTAAAAAAAAAGAAAAAAAATGTTTTTCATATTCATGCATATATGGACTTAATAACAAATTTGCAAAGTCCATTAAAAAAACATGTTTTTCATATTCATGCATATTTAGGTTTAATAACAAATTTGTTAAGTCCATTAAGACTTGGCCAAAATTAAAAGGTTCATTGGGCCGACATACCTAATAAACTTAAAAACTCAATCCAAATTTTATCTTTCTTATAAGTCCAATATCCATTTTAAAAATGACTTAATTGACATGTCTTTTTTACTGAGATCAATGTCAAAAGAATTACAAATAACCAAAATGACAAGTTTGTTTTACAGGGACCGATGTCAAAATCTTACAAAAGACAAGTCTTATTTTTTGAGGACTAGTGATAGTTTTTTCATGAATAACTAAAAAAACAAGTCATTTTTAAACATGATCGACATTAATTTTTTCACAAAATGATTAGAAATTAAATAAAAAATAAGTTAAAAACAATTAGGATAATTAAAGGCAATAAAAAGATGAATTTCGAAGAAAAACACATAATAAATGTAACTTTTCATAAGAACATGGTAAGGATGAGGTTGTTATTTCTTGAGGCATAACTAACCTCGGAACCAGTGCTGATTTTTAGGATTCTAAATTTTTTTTTAATTACTAGGTAACGACTTCTAATTTTCCTTAATATATATATTTTCCCTCAATATTGAAAAGTCTCGGTCGACATCACAATGTGACATGTCACGTTGTAACTTAATAGCTAAATTAGAGTTAATGGAATTATAGTGCTTGAGTCCACCATAATAAAAAGTGGGTGTTTATCCACTTTTCCAATGACCCTAGGAGTATGGAAGCCATAAACTCCTTCTAATGTATTGATTGTTATGTGATGAGTCACTTGTTCAAGGTTAGGTTCTTCTTCATCAACATTGTTACTATTCTATACATCCTCACCTTCATCATCAACTTTACACTAGTATAATTTTTTATTTTTACATTTATGACCTGGCACAAACTTTTCATCACACTAAAAACACAATCTTTTGGCCCTCCTCTCATTAAACTCCTAATTTCTCACAGATTTAATGAGTTTCATGATAGGTTTGTATTAAAAATATGGGTTAGGAGTAGGTAATGTGATGTATTGTGGTTGTTTTATATTGCTAGTAGTTAATATGGGTGAAATTTTATAAGGTGTTTTATTATTGCTAGGTCTAGATTGAACTATTTGGTTGGTGTTTAGTGAAACAGATTTGGGTAGTTTTGGTGGGATCTTCTATTGGCTAGAGTATTGTCTTGTAAATGTGCCAAATTATAGGCTTGATTTAAGACTTTAAGCTCGAACATCTTAACCATGTTTTTTTATTTCCACTTCCAATCCCTCTAAGAAAAACATCAAAGCTTATTTCTCACTGATTTCTGTCATGTTCCATAGTATGTCAAAGTCCCTAGTGTAAACCTTTAAATCTTCTATGTGCCTAAGATCCTTAAGCTTCTCTAGTGGATCCTTTTGACCATCAAACCTATAGCATATTGCTTTTATATATTCACTTCAAGTTACTACTTGGCCACCTTTGCTTTTCATAAAGTTCTGGTGCCAATATAAGGTTATTCCCTTTAAATAGTAGGAAGCCAACTTAAGCTTCTCAGTTTTAGCAATCTCCTCTATATCAAAGTATTGATTGCATTTGTATAACCATTTATGCACATCATCACCATCAAAATTAGGGAAGTCTTGTTTCGGTTTATGTATCTAATAAGTAGAGTAACTACCTTCATAGATCCAATATGATCTTGCAACATGATCCTCCTAGTTAAATGTTTAATAGTCATTCTAGGTATTGGTCTCATCATAAGTATGGTGCAACTTCTATAAAATAAAGTTTTGCTAGTAAGATAACTCATTAATAAGCTCCCCAAACTTAGCTTCATGAACATACTTAGTAACTTCTAGTTGTTGGTCATATCCTTCCGGTGATTCCATAACTCATATTTCTGTGATTTTTCCTTGCTTACAGACTCAAATGATTCTTCCAGCCTTCTGAGATCTTGTGACCTAGTGTCTAGAGCCATAGCTTGCATCCAAAGATTAGTAGCTCTGATATCACTTATTGCAAACAGTATTATGATAGAACCAACTTGAAAGTATTCTTAGAGTATTTGCAATACAAAGCTAGATTCCTGGAGTGGTGAATATACTAGAACTAGAGAAGAAAAAGAAAATGAAGATGAAGAAGAGAGAGAGAGAGAGAGAGAGTCTCTGCAAAATTAATTCATCATTCTTTCATGTTGTCATATTTCATTTTGTTACAGGTTTTGCATACAAATACAATAGCTAAAGCATTCTAGAAAGAAAGCTAGGTTCCTTCTCTTTCATGACACACGAAATTTTTATTACTGAAATAGCTACACAAAATAATGTGTTGCAAGTGAAACATTGTGTTTCCTAAAGCTAAAAACGATGCGTGTTATTAAAAATATAAACAAAAATAACTCTCTTCATTTACCAATCGTAGGCAGTGCGTGTTATAAAAAAAGTAAAAACAGTAATTCTCTCGATTTCCCTCTTCTTCAAATTCAAACTCTTGATATGCACACACGCAAGAGAAATGATGCACATGTAACTCTATATAGCAAAAATTTCTTGTTCATGCCAACACTGGAAATGTCATCAATGTTAAATCAAATGTATAAAAGGTGCAATGATAGTAGAATCTACTTTTAATTTTCCACATCAATCAAAGAAGAATCAAATTGTAGACATAATTTTGAAGATCTGAAATTAAACAAGCACATATGTACAAATATATTATTTTATTAAATATATGACCGAGTACAATCTCTATATAAAATATTCTTTCAAAAGAATAAGACAATTCTCTAATTCTTTCCTTGGATTTGATATATGATAACTTAATTTATTTGAGAAATTAAGCCAAGATTTGTGCTTTGCAAGAACACGAATTTGGACGTGTATTGTGAAACAAGATTTAGTGATTTGATGATTTGAAGAGTATCTTTGATTTGTTCTCAAAGTATTATTGAAGAAATCTTATGGGTCATTTAGGCTTGATCTAATATAGCTTCGTTCTTTCTAGATTTTAAGCATAGATGAAATAGGCTCCTTGATTGAAGAGAGAACTTTTTTGCTTGAAGAGCTTGTCTTGAAAAAAAATTATATCTTCAAGAATTCCTCCTTTTTTTATATATAGGGTGAGACTTTCTATTTATAGAGATTTGTAGGGGCTCTTAGATCCTTTTCCAATGCCACATGACATGATTTTATTAGTTGATGTTTAATAACAGGATCTTGTATTTATGATAAGATATCTTAAATATCTTATCTTAAGTATTTATTCATAAAAAAATAAAATAAAATTAATATACTGTGAAATTTGATTGGTAAATTTTTTTTGATTCTACATAAGTATTCAAAGCTTTTTTCAGATTTACACCTCAATAATCTTCACAAAGCCCCATCAATTTTTTAGAGCAGGAATCTCCTTGTTAGCGGGCACATCATTCAGCAAGGCTATGGTGGCAGCAGCTGCAGAACATTCCCGATTGACCATTTCAATAAGTTGCCTTGCCATGATGGATAATGACATTATAGGCACATTTGTCAGGTGCGCAGCTGGCATTTGTCTTATAGTCCCGTGTGCGTCAATTATTAAGGCACATTTGTCAGGTGCGCAGCTGGCATTTGTCTTAAAGTCCCGTGTGCTTCAATTACACGCACTAATCCTTTGCAAAGTTCAGCAATCAATCCGGCGTGTGTATAAACATTAGGCTGAAACCCTTCGTCAATGTGTCCATAAAACAGCGCCTTTCCATCTTTAAGCTTCCCACACTTGCACAAACTATCAACAAGGATGGTATAGATTACCAAGTTAGGCTTCACAGACTCACAGTGCTCCTTTGCATCCCTTGAAACAGAGCCAACGCCTCTTCAAGACTCCCATGTTTGCACGAGTCATCAAGCAACACTTCAAAAGTCACGGATGTACCTGAAAAATCGTTGTGCAGCCAATGGTCTCCCTGCTTGACACAAGCCACTTACATGGTAGTAAGTAACTATATCAGGAACTAGACCTTTTCTCTCAACATTTCACAACCATATCATCATACAACATCGTAACTTGATCCATTTTTCCTCCTTACAAAGCCCATTCAATAAGATAGTAAAGGTCGCCATTCTAGGTTCCAACCCAAGCTTGAGGATTTTGCTCAATACAGAGAACCCAAAATCCACACGCTGTAAATGGCAGAAGCAATTAATCAAGATGCTTAAACTATGTATATCATGTTTGACTCCTAGAAATTCTGTTTCTCTGGACGAAGCAACCAGAGTCTCATAATGTTCCCTTCTAACAGATGATGACAACAGCTTACTCAATTAGACAATACTGGGCAGAGGTTTCCTATGAAGCATGTGCCTGAAGGATGCTAAAGCATCATCCATATCTCCAAACTATACCTTGTTATGCCAGCTGCTGCTGATAGTAGGGAAAAAAGAAGAAGAAGCTCATGATAGCTATTTGCTGTTGAGGATGAAATTTAAGAACAAAAGCCCGAAAAATCATCTTCGCCGCCATTATCGTACTTCTTCACTGCCCCTATATATATTTCTTTTTGAAATGGAGAGCGAGGGGGTGAGGGTGGCTTGCAAGAACAAGACGTTTTAACTTCGATGGGAGAACTGACAATATACAGCCAATGGTCCGTAGTTCTTAGATCTCGCAGTTATTGTGCGTGAGAGACAAATATAGTAGAATAAACAGCAAGCCACTAATAATTCATGTTAAGAATAATTACAAGTTCAGCAGAATTCAGCTTCAATTTTATATTAATGACACCATGTTAAACTCAAATTGTAGGAATTCATATATTCTTGTCGGTTAAGAGTTGGTAATCGATAATCTATCTTTCTATTCTATATAATAATAAAACTATGAGGAAATATATCAAAATTAGACATTCTGTCCATTTTTTATATATGCAATGTATAATTGTTTTATGCTCCGTTATCAAAATTAGACACTGATCATGTTCGTTTACGAAGGATGATAGAAGAAATGGAGAAAGGAGGAAAAACAAAACAAGCTGCCGTACCCTTTGACGGGCTGCGTCTGAGCTTAACTATAAATCAAAGTGCAGCAGCCTCCCATGTATTTCTTGATGGATAATCAGCAAACTAAATTTCTGATATAAATCTCTCCTGACCTAGGCAACAAAAACAACATCCACAATGTCTGGGAACTTCTCCTTGATTGCTGCTTTGATTCCTGAAGCAATAGACTCTGGTCCCGTATACTGGACACGGCATTCCCCATTCTCAACAGATAGCACTTCCACACTTCCGCCAAAGTTTGTAATAGCTGGTCTTAGTATATCCAAATGACCATTTACTCTCTACATTTCCACAACAGCCAGAATTAAATTATTACAATAACCAAAAAAACCAAAAACAAATAAAGGTTATACCTCAACAGTTGTCTCCTTTGATTCTTCGTCGGATACTTGGCGAATATCTTTAACAGCATCTCCAAATTTTCCCTTTAGAACTCTTTCAATTCCCATTTTCATGGTGGTTGTTGAGCTAGGACAGTCCCCGCATGCTCCTGTTATTCATTACTAGGTAAGCAAGCCCATTAACAACAATAATTATATATAAAGAAAAAATCAAGAAAAAATGGATTAAGTTAGAAAGAAATGACCTTGGAGTTTGAGAGAGATGACACCATCTTCAACAGACACAACATCGACGTTTCCACCATCAGCAATCAAGTAAGGCCGAACCTCCTCTAGAACGAGGTCCACGTTTTGAGGGTTGAGCTCCAATTGATGGGCAGAATAGAGTCCGGGAGATGAGGAACCAGTGGGCGCCGTCGCTTTGATGGCAGTTTTGTGGAAGATCCTCCTTCCAATTCCAGGGAGAAGTGTGCGTTGCTTTATGGTTAGGGATTGTGGCGAATTGGTTGATGGGATTTTCGGAAAAGGAGTGATTTTGGACAGTGCCACTGACGCTGAAGACGCCATGGGTTCTTTATGTTATTCACTTATTTGGGGTGATTATTTTGGGAATTCCTTGCGAGCCTTCCTGCCTCCTACTTTTTTTTCCTTTTTTTTTGGGGTGGTGAGGGAGTGTACGTGTCGTTTGTGGCTGGATGAGATATTGGAGCTCGGTTTAGGGTGGCACGGACTTATGTTTGCAGTTTGTTTATTTGGTTCGGTTTTTGTTTTAATTAAGGTTTTTTTTTTTTTTTCAAAACCTAAGGGAACAAAACCAAATCAAATTTATTATAAATTATAAATAAAGCTAAAAGAAAGGGAAAAACACTGTTTTTTTTTTATATCTATTAGCACTTTGAATTATAATGTTAGTTTGTTTTTGCATTTTTACTCCCTTCTTTTTTCTTTAGTTATTGTTTTTTTTATTTTGTCGTTATATAAAGATTTAGAATAAATAATTTATTTTAATTTATTTTTATATAATTATTTCATTATTAAAAAAATATCACAGCATCGAGTTGGTATCAGAAAAATATCTCAGCATCGCGATATAATTTATTTTTAAAAAATATTTAGTTAAATAAAAAATAATTTTGAAAACACTAAGTTATTAAACTTTGTGGAGTCAATAACCCAGATTGCAAGCATGATGAAATAACCCTAGTTGCCCCTGTTTACGGGTTTAGCGGGGTATTTTTTTTCTAATTGAATTCGATTATACAATCATCTATTTTTATTTTTACCATATAGTCGCCACACTCATCAACATTGTGGATTACAATAGTAATCCACACTTTTTTTTTTTTTTGCATTTTGACTAGTAATCTATAATGTTAATTTTTATTATTTTTTGCATTTTGACTCCCTTTTTTATTTGGTTTTTTTTAATTTAGTCTTTATATGATGTGTTTATGAGAATTTAGAGTAGATAATTTATTTTAATTTTTCTTTTATTTGGTTACTGCAGTAACAAAAAAAAATCATAGCATTGGGTTGGTATTAAAAAACTATTTCAATATCGCGGTATGATCTATTTTAAAAAAAATATTTAGTTAAATAAAAAATAATTAAAAAAACTAGGTGGTTAAAATTTGTGGAGTTAATAACCCGGTTTGCAAGTTTGGTGATATAACCATGGTTGTCCTTATTTGCAGGTTTAACTGGGTACTCTTTTCTTCTTTTTTTTCTAATCGAACTCAATTATATGATTGTCTATTTTTTTTTATCATATAGTCCCCACATTGAATTAACACTATGGTTTACAATAGTAATCCAAAGTGTTAGTTTTTTTTATTTTGCATTTTGACTTCCTTTTTTTATTTGGTTATTAATTATTATTTTTTAATTTAGTCCTTATATGATGTATTTATTGGGATTTAGATTTGTCTTTATATGGTTGCTGCAGTATCACAAAATATTCTAACATCAGGTTAGTATTAGAAAAATATCTCAATATCGCGGTATGGTCTATTTTTTAAAAAAATATTTAGTTGAATAAAAAATATTTTTTAAAAAAACTAGGTTATTAAACTTTGTGGAGTTAATAACCTGATTTGCGAGTTTGGCGAAATAACCTTGGTTACCCCTATTTGTTGGTTTAGTTGAGTATTTTTTCTTGTTTATAACTGAACTCGATTACGTGGTTATCTATTTTTTTATCATATAGTCCCCACACCGAATTAGCATTATGGATTACAATAATAATCAACAGTGTTGATTTTTTCTCCTTTTGCATTTGACTCCTTTTTTTATTTGGTTATTAATTTTTTTTTTTAATTTAGTCCTTATATGATGTTTTTATGGAGATTCAGAGTAGAAAATTTATTTTAATTTGCCTTTATATGGTTATTGTAGTAACCAAAAAATATCTCAACATTGACTTAGTATCAGAAAAATATCATAATATCACAGTATGGTCTATTTTCTAAACAAATTTAGTTAAATAAAAAATAATTTTTTTAAAAATTAGGTTATTAAACGTTGTGGAGTCAATAACCCAATTTGCGAGTTTGACGAGATAACCCTAGTTGCCTCTATTTGCAGGTTTAGCAGGGTCCTTTTTTTTTTTTTCTAATTGAACTCAATTGCATAATTGATTTTACGATAAAAGATTTTTTTAAAAAAAACTTATGGGCTCGTTGTTGTGTATGGTGACTTTAACTTTTTTTTATAAATTCATTTTTTTTTCAATTTCATCATTTGATATTAGATTCATTGAGAATTGAGTTTCATAATTTGTTTCATTTTGTTTTCTATGAGGTTATCATAGTCTTAAAAAAAGTCGCAATATTGGTTTGACGCTTGATTTTGCGATTGTTTATTTTTGTTATCATATAGTTAAATAAATAATAGTTTAGAATAAAAACAAGTTATTAATACCAATGGAGTCCATTACCTGATTTGCGAGTTTGACGTGTTGACCCAGGTTATTTGTTTCATAAGTTTGATGTGTTTACTCATCAAACCTAATTTTTTTTAGTTTCTAGTCTTTTAATTTTTCAAATTGTTTTTTTTATTTCACTTTTATTCAATATTGAATTAGTTGAGAAATTGAATTCACGGTTTATTTTTTTCTATTTTTATAGGATTATCATGATTTCAAATAAATATTTTTTTAGAGTTGATACTTGATTTTAAAAATATCTAATGTTATCATAAATTAAATAAAAATAATTTATAAAAATAACAAAGTTATTAAACCTATTGAAATCCATAACTCAGATCACAAGGTAAATGAGGTTGATCCAATCTAGCATTGTCTAAATATAAAAACAATTATCATCTTAAAGCTTTTTTAAAAGTTATGTTATATTTTACTGGTCATCCAAGTTGTCTTTGAACTTATTAAATTGAATAATTCATTTTGGATCAACTTTCATGCGGTTAAATTCAAAACTCGAGTTAGGCAAAGAGTTAAATTGGTAAATTTTAAAATCAAACTACTTGATTGAATTTAATAATACTGTCGAAAAAAATTTTCACTCAACATTTTTTTTTTAAATTTACAAAAAAAAAATATTCCGAATGAGCAAATGTACTGATTATGTAACAAGAAATATTTTTTGTTTTTTAGTTTTTTATGCCCGCATGCTCAAACTTTATAAATTTATAATTTTTATTATACCGAACTCTCATGTTGTGGAATTAGATAGATAATTTTTTTAATTTTTTGGATGCTTAATCATACCATAATTTTTTATTTATTTTATTAATTAAACATATTAATTTGTAATTAATTTTTTTTATTGAAAAAAAATATTGCATCACCTCGCAATGAAGAATCAAACTACTGTGCATGCACACACCTAACATGACACTGGAAGTAACATCCTTTGTTTATTTTCTTCATTTTTTTTTTTATCTTTCGAGTTGCATGCTAAATAGATTATATGTTTATATTTATGTGTTATATTATTTGACTTGAATTTTTAGATATTTTATGTTATTTTGTAAGGGAATGTTTGGGAATGCGGCTGCGGCGGCGTTTCTAAAAAATTGAATTTTTGTTTTTACTAAAATTTAATATAGTTTGTATATTTTAGATCGTTTTGATGTGCTAATATCAAAAATAATTTTTAAAAAATAAAAAAAACATTATTAGCATGCATTTTAGCACGAAAAGTTATTTGAAAAGCACCCACAACCATACTACCAAACACGCTCTAATTGAATGACAAACTATTGTTTAAATAACAAACTTAAATTACATTCTCTTTTAGTTTTCTATAATAATAATAATAATAATAATAATATATAAAGAGATTTAGATTAATTTTTACAAGGATTGCAGTGTGATATGATGTAATAAATATAATAATGGTTACATATTCTCTAATATTTATTTAATAAAATCTAGTTAATAAGTGAAAGTTAGATAATTAGATTTGTTTTATAAAATATACAATAATTTAAACAGCAAAAATAACAAGTCGAGTCTATATGAGTTTTATATGCACCCGACTCACGGTTAATCATACTTGTTGTTATAAAAAGTATTTGTTATTAAAAAGTTAATATTTTTTATTTTTTTGTTTTAAATTAATAATTTTTTAATATTTTTAAATTATTTTAATGGGCTAATATTAAAAAATAAAAAAATTATTTTAATATATTTACAATAAGAAAATAATTTAAAAAGCAAATATTATTATATATATATATTTGTTTTTTTTTTTAAAAAAAGCAAGTACAGTAAAATTGTCTTCTCTAACCGTTGTCGTAACACGCGACAAGCAATGATAATATCGACATTTGTTATTGTAGTGATTTTTCTCAATCTGTACGCTAAAGCTTGAAAGCCTCAAAAACATGTGAAGGCCGAGTTTCTTTCATAAAATTTGCCCTCATGAACACATAACGGGCCAATTTGGTAACCCTTAATCACGAACACGAACTCAGAACACGATAGACCAACAGTTCTTTCCCCACTCGGAAGGGAACAGGAAACCTCGGAATCTCGAGCTAGACTGACTGCACATTTCCCACACAACCTAACGCAGGCACCCGGCACCCGGCACCGCACAATCCCGCCAAAACCCCACCAAATATTATCCATCCACTTTAATGCTTGTCATTTGGTTGAACAGCATTTGACCGTGGAAGGCACCCCAGGAAGAAAAAATAAAAAAGATAAAAGAGGAGAGAGAGAGAGAGGAAACGAAAAGAAAAATGCACAAAACCCCCTCTGCCTAGGGTTTTCTTCTTACAGTCACAGAAAAGAAAAAAATTATGGTGGTTTTAGACTCAAATCCCGAACCCCAACCCCAACAAAACCCTCGACAGCAAGACCAGACTATCCTCTTCAACAAGAGTGAGGAAGTTGAAGTAAGCAGTGACGAGGAAGGTTTCAGGGGTGCTTGGTATTTAGCTACCATTTTAGAATTCCCGAAACCACAATCACAAGCAGCAGTGAAATCAGCTTCGAAGAAGAAAAGGAAAGCGATTGTTCAGTACAAGACTCTGGTTACTGAAGATGGGTCTGCTCCTCTGGTAGAACAAGTCGATCCTCATCTCATTAGGCCTTTGCCCCCGCAATATTTACTGGAAAATGATGGGCTTTTTCAAGAAAACGAAGCCATTGATGCAAGCCTTAGAGATGGCTGGTGGTCTGGTGTTGTAAAGAAGGTTCTTGATGGGGGGTCAAGATACATGGTTTATTTTGATAACCCTCCTGATGTTGTTGAATTTGAGGCCAAAGATTTAAGGCTTCATTTGGATTGGGTTGATGGCAACTGGGTCCGACCCCAAATGCAGCGGGTATTTCTCATTTCCATGAAATAGAGGCTTTTGAGTGTTTACTGGCTTCTTCTTCTTTCTTTGTGTTTGATTGTTTGTGCACTCATGCTGTTTCGATGTCTGTGAAACTTTTTTGCATGTTGTGTTGAAGTTCTAGATCTATGTGGGTGCTTTCGAATCTCACTAGAAATTGAATGACTCAATTGCATGTCGTGTTTTGGAAATTTGGATGCTGAGGATTTTTTTGTGGTCCTACTTGCATGAGGAAAAGGAGAACTTTGAGTCGCTTACTTTAGTTGCTATTTCTTTCTTCGTGCACCCGCGTAACTTAATGCCTTAATCAATTCCTTGTCTTTAGGTCATTTAACAATCTCCCTTCCCATTGCATGCCTATTTCTATGACGGCTAAAGTTATGTTAAGTTCCGAAAATGAGATTTAGTACCTGCTCAGTACCTTTTCAGTGCCTCAGCTCTGTCCTACCTGAATTCGGTTATTAAATTTTGGCATTCATTATGTCAATGCCCCAACTATGGATTTTGCTTATTTGCATTGATCATAATGTAGTAATTTGTGCACTTATCATTTATGTTATCTTTTCTTTTGGCTTCCACAAGCTCTATTTCTAGCCAATCTGTTCTTTCCATTTTATCAATGGAGTTGAAGATATGTATGCTCTCTGTTTGACTTATTTATCATATGAGTGATTTGGTTTCTCAATTTGATTTTTAAAGCAAGCAACAGGATCGGTTTTTAGCTCAGGGACAGAAGTAGAAGTGAACCTTGAAAAAGATAATGTACGTGATATTTGGTTGCCTGCAGTTGTCATCAAAGAAAACGAGGATAAAACTTTCTTGGTAAAGTGTCTAAGCGCGCGGAATAGTGATGAGGCTGGACCGATGAAAACAATTGTGGATTTTCTTCACATTCGACCCACTCCTCCTCTTTATGCAGACAGAAATTACGAGTTGCTGGAAAGGGTAGATACACGCTATGGCTTTGGTTGGAGATCTGGAGTAATTACAAAACTTCTTGCTGGGAGGAGATACAATGTCTTTTTTAAGCACGGAAATGAGGACAAGGAGCTTAGTCACACAAAGATAAGGCCTCATCTGGAATGGGTTGATGGAAAATGGATTAGTAAATCAAAGGTATAATACTTATTTGGGTCAATTTGTTAGTTCATGTTATTAACAGTAGCAAGTGGCTGTTGTTGGATATGGTGTTGGATATACATCTAGGTTTGTTCCTATGTGCGGAAGATGGAGACCATTTCCTGACAGTGTGAGCCATTAGGTTTAGATCTCCCTTGCCATTCCATTTAATCTGAAGCTTACTCTTTAAATAGAGTGTATCCATATTAAGCCCAGATCTTTCTACAGTACAACTTTATATACTAGAATAACAAAAATAGATAGTATGGTAGTAAATATATTACTTTCTACCATACTATCGGATCTCATAGAATCCTGCTGATTCTAGTTCGCTCATTCCACCTCTTGCTCTATATTGGAACATCAACTGATCAACACAAGACATTTAAGGTTTTTATGGTCAATCATTTTCAGATTGATTGCAGATTAATCTGAGAAAAAGAAGGGAAAATTGAGCTGTTGACCCAGACTCAGGAAGTGTGCTGGTTGGATCTGATTCACTTTTGTATTGCTTCATATGCTATCTTACAATGTATGGTTTCTTCTGTTATGTGTGCAAAGCCCACACAGGCACATGTTTATTACCAGCACTTTTCGTATAAGAAACTTCACTTGTTTACATTTTGTGCCAGGAGTATTTTGAATGCATGATTAAGTGACTAATTTAGCATAGGGAATGCAATAAAATGTCTTGCCTCGCTTTCCTTGACGCGTCAATGGGCAATGGCTGAGGAGCTTAGGTGATTCTTTGGGCTTACTTTTCTTATGACTTGGAGTTTTGTGATAGTCTGATGCATTTATTCTCTAAAGTTTGGCAGGATTGTATGAAATGAAGTTAGGAAGCTGAAAAAGATGGTAGAAAATCCCCTTTCATCTTTTGATTGCGTAACTTCCCTGTTTTTGTTCAGGAAGTTAGAATTGTTTCTGATAGTCAAGGACAGTTTGTTGGCACCGACAGTAGTGACAACCCTGATGTGGCAGTACAACTCAAAAGCTCAAGTGCAGCTGAGGATAAGACCAAAGAGAAAACAGTTTCCACAAGCATAAGGAATCCCACAGAGCAGTCAATGCATTCGGGTGAAAAATCAGTGAAGAAGCTAAAGCTGACACTTTATAATGGTGGCGGCGCATGTTCAAGCGCCTCCAGTGTGCTAACTGATGTAGATACTACTGAAGCTCCATTATCAGTTACAGTTCTGCAGTCTAGGAAGATACCAATTGAAATGTCAAGCAACGAAAAACTTTGTGGTTTTACCACTTCAAAAACAGGAGGTAAAAGAGCAAGATGCATAGAAAAACATATGGTTGATGCTCAGCCTTCTAACAAAACTGAGAACTTTTCTGCAGGAAAGACAACTGTGAGTTGAATTTCATCTTCTAAAATTTTCATTAATTTTACATCCTATACTTCCAAGAGAAGCATTTAACTTTTTTTGAATGGTCTGCACATCCTGGCTGTGTGATCCAGCGAAAAGTATTAACAAGCCTTATGCTAACCTTGGTTGGCATTTTGTGACAGCATGGTGGTTCCATGAAGCACTATTGTATTGAAAGTCTTACTTTCAGTCTCATAGTCATAAACTGTTATTCTTCTTTTATGTCGCGACATATATGAAATAATCAACAGCTAAAACATGCACTTTGCAAGATCAAATAAATCATTATACTAGTTTTTGACACAAGCAGGTCCTTTTATATGATGACATGAATCACATGATATTGGGAAACAGTTAAGCCCATTTGTTAAAAAATAAACTAAGGCTTTCTTGATGGAGTTTTGATGATCACCTATACACGTTCACTTTTTGTTGGTTCTGCCATTTTTTCTAAGAGTAACTTGTTCTACTAGTTTTTTCCCTTTTGCGAAATTTTTTTCTTATTTGCATCATCCCTTATCGATGCAGAAGACTAAGCTACATAAAGTGCTTGAATTGGACTGCCCGAAAGTGGACATTGTAACTAGGAAAGGGAGAGCCACCAAATCACCTTTTAGAAGTCCAAACTCTTCAGCAGCAGGTATATATTTCCTTGTTATTGTTGCATTGCTTATTTCTTTTATTCACAGGATCTCTTCTATTGAGTGATTTCCAGTGAAGGACGGTGATGCAGTGGAAGTTACTGTTCAAGGCATCAGTGAGAGTGATGTTAAAACAAAAGAAATTGAAGTCCCTCTCATCATAGGGTTAAAAGCTATAGAGGGCATTTATCAGGATGACAAGGAAATGCTGAAGCTTATGAGGGATCAGAAGAAGGGTTTGAATGATTCAGCCAAAGACAAGAACATGGTAAGGAAGAGGTTTCTTTCTGCTTCTGTTTTTGTTTGGTTGTTCAACGGGAGGTGAGTGGGTGGGTGGGGCCATGCTTAGAAGCTAAGGAAAACTGCCAAGATAAGACAAGTATGAAAAACACCTATTTATTAGAGAGATGTAGACTGGTGATAGGACAGTTTAAGGTTTGGGAATTTATGATGCTAATTCATGTGCAGTAATGCTTGTGATGGTTGTAAATAATGGGAATTTAGTTTTGAAGTTTCCATGAACTTACAGTTTCAGGCATTAAACAGAGCTGGTCCTTGAGAAAAGTGTTGCCATATTCTACAATGTTAAATTAGGTTGCAGGTTCACTATTCCTAATGGTATCTTGATTTTTACTTTGACATGCTGGATAGAAAGTGATACTGTTATTGTATAGAGAAAAATGATATTCTTCAGTGTAGTTTGTTTGAGTGGTTGGATAATTGCTAGTGTGCTTTTTTTGGCATTGTACCATTAACCAAAGTCTGAAGAATTCGAAGTGCACAGCCATTTTGCTGGCATTGGTCTCGAGCAATCTTGCATTAGATAAATGATACAGATTTTTAGGGAAAAAGAGTCCATTGGTACACATGGTTCTTGCATTTCATTGCCCTTAGAATGTGCAAAGGTGTGGAACATAAAATATTGTTCAAGGATTCCTGAATTGCGGTTACTTGTATGGGAGGCTACTGTAATAGTCTTTATAACCATTATATCTACTCAGTGTGCTAGTGTTTTTTTTATTTTGGCATACTTGCTTTCATTGATTCCTTGACCAAACCTGGAGAATAAGACCCTTACAGTGTTTTGCTTTCCCTGCTGTTCTTTTTGTCCCCTAATCAGACTGTACCAGCTCTTAGGTTTGTTGTTTTTGGTTCAGGAATATGTGGGAAGCAGTCAAAGAAGAAAGAGGGGAAGACCACGCAAATTAATCATAAACTCAAAAGCTCTGGTGGCTAGTATGTAAATGCTTTAAACCACAACTTGTTGGCTGGTCATTTTGTGATTTTTTTTGGAGATACACAAATATGCAATATAACATGCAGGTAAGGACTTTGGCTCTGTGGACCTTGCTGATGAAGTTGTACAAGTGGTTATTAAAGATCTTACAACTAATGAAGTTGAGTGGCCTACACAGGCAAGGGCGGAGCCTAAAGGTATGTAGAGCTTCAGATCTGAGTTATTTTTCTGCCTTGCTGCAAGGAACTTCTGTTGTGGAATTTTTAAGCAAACAAAAGGAAATTTCTGATTTCATCCACCATTACCCAGAATGCAGTGAGCTATAATGTGGGTATCTTTGGCAAAGAAAGAGAGCACCAAATGAAACTACTGTGGAAGTATTAGGCAAACAGCTGTAAAAATCATCAGAAGGATGCCTGTTACGCAAATCAATAACTTTCAATACTTTCCACTGTGATGACATAGACATTGATTTTAGGTTTGCCAAGAGCATGGCTTACTCTGAACCTCAGTTGTGGATGAGCTTATTATCTGCTGTCATAGATGTCTTAGAAAGATTAGGTTCTCGTATTGACTTTTTTAATGGCCACAACAACAAAATCAGTCCTAAGTTTCCAATTCTCCATTTGTTTTGCCATGTTTATTCTTCAAATGGGTAATAGCATTGGTTCCCAGAAAGTTTTTCTAGAAGAAGGGAGATCAGAGTAGTGGTTCTTTTGTTTGATACAATCTCTCATCTAACAAATTTAAGAGACTAAATAAGCAAATCATGGAATGAATACTGGTTGGTTAATCATTTGCCAGATATTGCTCTGGAAAGCTGATAACGCTAGAAGTTGGTTTTGCCTTGTCTCTTGGTCCCATTTCCATCTCCATCTGAGTGTCTCTCTCATACGCAAACACCCTCTTTACTATAAGAGACACAAGCATAGAAAGCTACAACACTCACAATAGCCATTCAAAAATATGTATCCATTTCTGAAGCCTGGTATGAAATTATGCAGTTTTACAAAATTCTTCAAGAGAGAGAAGCAGTGAAATTTCCAAGACAGATTTCATGTCAAGGGAAGCTGATGCTGCTGCTGCATCGAAGAATGTTGCTGATGATGATCAACCTCTATCAACCTGGTTTGGGAATATGCACGGTTCAGCAGGTCTTGAAGAATTAAGTAAGTCAAACATTTAAATGCATTTCCTCTTGTAGTTTTGCTGACTACAATTATTTCCTGTTCAGGATTATCGACTGGTCGGATTGCTAGTGGAGTGAGTGAGGCTAGAGAAAAAAAAGTTGTAGCAGTGCAATCGTGTACAGTTGATCCAAAAAGCAATGACACTATGGTGGAAAATCAGTTGGTGCCTTTTGTAAAGAAGTCTCCGGTTTGGAACACAATTGAATCTATGGAAGTATTCCAAATCATTCCGCAAAAACCACACTTTCATCCTTTGACTGAATGTAAAGAAGAGTATCGTGAAGGATCAGCCATTGGCATTATGGTAACATTCGCCAGTTTGTTTGAGAAGATATCCTCCCTTCAATTTGATGATTGTAGAAGCATATTAGAGAGTACGTTGGAAAGTCTTGTTGACTTGGAGAAGCATGGATTTGACATCACTGTGCCACGCTGTAGGTTGAATGAATTGCTTTCAATTAAAGATGGGCAAGGGGAGGTAATAAATGAGTCCAAAGATGCTGAAGAGAAAATACGAGTGCATACTGATGAGAAAAGAAAGCTGGAAGAGAAGATGAGCGATATTGAGAAGAAGATAACTGAGCTACAGGAAGAACTTGCTTTAACCAAGGCAAAGATGGAGGTTAAGGGCCTTGATATTTCCAAGATGCAATCCCATGCTGATGCCATAAATGAACGGATAAAAAATGCCCGGGATCATTTTGTAAAAGTAGCCTCCGCCCCTTGGAAATCTCCCTAATGCACTTCAACCCCAACCAATTTTCTTGCTTGCTGCCCTGGATTATGGGAGCATAGTGAAAAGTTGTCGCGCGTTAGTGCTTCAACGTAGTGGTCATGAAAATGTAGTTAACTAGTTTCAGCTGTGTATTTATCATCTATATCTGATCCTAGACATGTTGAATCTTTTTGGTGCTAAGTGCATGGAAATGGAGTTCGTCTTGAAACTCGAAACTGATGAAAGCTTTAATTTGGTTGGATTCGTTGTTTGCAGGGACTAAGACAGTGGCAGAGCCAATACTCGTCTGTGTATTGCTGCTTTCTTGTTTTCCCTGTCTCTCCGTGTATTTTTGCTTTGGATTTGTGCTCTGTTTTTTCTCTTTTCTTTGCTCTGATTTTCTTCTCTGGTTTTTTGTCTGGGTTTAGCTGAAGTTTTTCCTCGGTTTCTTGTCCAAAATCCCACTGTTTTCCTCCCTTTCAGTCCCTAGCTTTCCTTCCTTTTTCCTTTTTTGTTCGTTCGTCTCCTCTGTTTCTTTAAGAAGAAACCAGGGGAACTAAAGTCTGCTTTTTTTTTTTTTAAGTCCCCCCTCTAACCTTTTGTTCTCTAGCTTTTATAGCCAGAGAACAATTCGTTTCTTCCAACCATTGAATTGCAGGTGTAATGGTAGCGGTGGGCATCCGTTGAAGAAGATGAATAGCGCATCCATAGGCGGCGCTGTTTTGATGTTTAATGGCCATTTGTGTTTTGATCTCGACATTTTGAATTTTTGCAGTCCAGTCCTTGGGTAAATTGTAATCGAACCCCTGCATCTCAGCGTCATTTACACATTGGTCCTTGGGTTTTAATTTCTTGCAAATTTGACCAGAATCAGCCCTATACCTTAATAGTTTTTCTATTAAGTCCCTGAATAAATTAATTCTAAGCTTAATTAAGTCTCAAAATTTATCAATTCTCCAATTAAAACCTTGATTGGATTAATTAAATTAATTCTAAGCTTAATTAAATCTCAAAATTTATCAATTCTCCAATTAAAATCTTGATTGGATTAATTAAATTAATTTCAAGCTTAATTAAGTCTTAAAACTTATCAATTCTTCAATTAAACCCATTCTTCAATTAAACCCTTGATTGGATTAATTAGATTAATTCCAAAGTTTAATTAAATCCCAAAACTTCCAATCATGTTGCCGTTAACCCAAATTTTAATTCATTCTTCATTTATTTCATTTTACTTGTTTTTCATCAATATTATTTTTTCATCATCATTTTTTTTATCTTTTTTCAGTAAATAAAATAATAATAATAATTAAAATAAAATGATCAAAAATTGGGTTATGACAATGAATACCGATTAAAAATTAACCAAATATTAAAAAGGATGAGATTGAAATAAAATACAAAAATTCAATATAAATCTAATATCAAAGAATAAAAATAAAAAACAAAACTCAAAGAAAAAGAGGATGAAAAAAAAAAGGGAACTAGCTTCACTGTTCATCTAAAAAGTGAAACACTGAGTTAAAAACTCAATTATTTCAATGTATAATATAATAATAATTGATCAACTTTAGTGTCAAATGGCTTATATTGCCACCCAACCCAATTCACAAGGAATTAATTGAGTTTGAACACCACCATGTAAACATTTGCAATTTATTTTTTCTTTTTTTTTAAAAAAAAACAAACCTTGACAAGGATTGTTGTATAGTATTAACTAGTCTTAGTGCCTGCATTTCGTCACAAGATTGATTTTTTGTTTTGTAAAAATTAATATTTAGATGCCGAAATGGGTTGCTAACCACAGTAATTAAGACTAAGTCAACCCTAAATATCCCATCAAAATTATGACTTAGATTATGAGATTAGAATAACTCAATAAAAAATAAAGATAATTATAAAAACATTTTTAATTTTTAAAAACATGTTAACTTTTCAAACACGTGACTGAGGTCATTAGACCTAAAGCACATAATCTGGACAAATCATGAAGTTCAATTCCTAATCAATCAAATATTAAATGATGAAATTGAGAAACAAAATTTAATTATACAAAAAGATTTAAAAAATAGCAACTAAAAAAACAAGAATCAAAATACAAAATAAATTTTATATTTGATTGAAAGGTGAAATTGAAAAGAAATATTAATTTAGTAAAAGGACCAAAAAACGAGAGAAAAAAATGAGGGTTAAAATAACATAAACAAATATTTTGATTGAAGGGATAAATTGAAAAGAATAATAACTTTTACGAAAGAGCCAAGAAAAAAATATTAGAAATCAAAACAATAAAAACCAAATTAAAAAACATAATACCACCAATTTGAATTAAATGATGAAATTAATAATTAATAATTTTTTTTATAAAAGGGCCAAGAAAAAAAGTTAAAAATCCAAAGAATGAGGACCAAATCGGAGAATATAATATTTATTAAATTGAAATTGAAGGATGGAATTGAAAAAAAAATAATAAAATTTCTATAAAAAGAGCCAAGATCAAGAAATAAAAATTAAAAACGTAAGGACTGAAGTTGAAATATCAACAACTAAATGGGCCAAACTATAATTTTCAAGGGAGTAGAGAAAAAAAAACAAAAAGAAAAGCACACCAAGAACAAAGCGAACCACTGTTGAATACACATCTCATACCAATAGAAAGAGAACACAACAGGACTTCCAATGACATAGTGAACAAGCATTTTTTGATGTCGTTATGCACCACATGCAACGCATGAAGGGCGCAAGCACTTCCCATGCACCATCAGGTGCGCCACACAAACACGTTATTTTTTATTTTTTATTTTTCTATTTAGTCA
>Ga0325402_1000514_pt1 | contig 27337 bp, 13 predicted proteins | sample PopdelMetagenome_22_FD_207212 | JGI IMG/M metagenome (GOLD analysis project Ga0325402, IMG submission 207212) | Populus deltoides microbial communities from Bellville, Georgia, United States - Xylem-PdKOR-R3 | ecosystem: Host-associated > Plants > Phyllosphere > Stem > Wood/Secondary xylem... | reverse complement strand
AGACCCCCCCCCCCCCCCCCCCCCCCCCCCCCCCCCCCCCACGCCCCCCCCCCCCCCCCCCCGCCCCCCCCCCCCCCCCCCCCCCCCCCCCCCCCCCCGCCCCCCCCCCCCCCCCCCCCCCCCCCATCAGAGGGTATGATCTGACATGCAGGCTTCACCAATCTAGTCTTCTGTTATGGAATCCAATTAGTTTTTACTAACCTGGCAAAATCCATGTCATTTGCTCTTTTCCCAGAGAAATCCCCTTCACTACTCAGGCAGGTTTGAGCTTCATTTCCACGAAAATCCATTGTGCCCATCCAACGTCTTAGATATGTCCTCTTCAACAGGTTTCTTATCTTTCCATCTCCTTCTATATTAGAAAGTCTTATCTCCCCAGTGTCAGCTGAAAAATCTCCTTTTATTTCACTGCCAACTTTTCTGCACGAGTTACATTCATGCAGGTAGTTTTAGTCATCAGATCAAAGTGTGCATATGTTGCAAGGGAAAAGGAATTCATGCATGCTTTAATACTTTTTTTTAACAAGAGTTACCAGTTACTTTAATGACATATCAAGAGAAAGCCACATCAGAGCAAAAACAAGACAGATAACTAGAGAAGTGACAGGAGAACACTATTGCATTTAAGGAGTGAACATCAATTTGAAGGAAAGTTCAATATACTCTGAAAAATAAAACTGCAAACCTTTGATTTCGATCTGGAATAACCTCTAGTGGATATCAAAATTCACAATAATCAGTATTGCTCACAAATAACCTGTATATCTTAATTAATAAAGTATTTTAATTTGATTTAGACTTGTATGTCAAATGCATACATGCTGCATGAACTTCTGAACTATGATTAGCTTTGGTTTATTCTGAGAAATTAACCTTGTGAATACTAGCAAACACCTCTAAAATAATAATATAACAAAGGATAATGCATCAAAGCTCCATAGCTTTGGGGAAAGGTCTTTTTCAAAGTCATTGGCAGCATTCAAGTTCCAATAAAAGAATTGCCAGCAGAAAACAAGAGAAGTATAGAGAAACAATGATTTTAACAAAGCATAATTGCATGCTATGCTTTAGGGAAAAGAAGAGATCATACTTTTTTAGTTGTTGATATTCGAGCTTTAACCGCGCCAACTCCATAAGAGCTTTAACCTTTTCATTGGTGACCTAAATCATCACAACATCTGTGCACTCATTATGAGGTTCAGGAAGGATATGAAATTTTAAATTTGATAAATTCTTTATCAAAACTTCATATTAGAAGATATCCAGACTCAGTGAGGAAAGAGCTCCATGTGACACATACCAAGGAGAAAGGTCTTTCATCCTGCCTACCAACATTTTTATAATGTCTCCTCCATATATGATAAGATAATTACTATAGTAAAGCATAATTCTCAAAGTCCATATGTAAATTTGCAAAACTTTTGCCGAGTTATGTATAATATTCAAGTAAACAAGAGGCAAACATTCAAGACGTGCAAGTAAAAAAGAATCTACAGGAATTACTTGTAGAAAGTTTCTTTGAAGCTCCTCCATCTTTTTCTGAAGAGCTGCATTGACATTTCTCTCCAGTAAATGTCTTTCTTCCTGCTGAGATAAAAGCAATAATGCTGCAACCTGACGAGGAAAACAAAATTGAGCAGAAAGAAGAATAATTATTTCAAATCAGCTGCATAACTGGAACATCCAACCGACCAAATATTTACAGAGAACAGAGATATAGAAAGTAAATCATAGGGCATGAAATATATCACAGAACCTTTTCTTGCATGGCCTGTGCAAGGGCTTCAGATGTGTTGCCTTCTTTATGAGCCACAGTATCTAGTGCGCCTTGGTCAATTCTCTACAGCAGGTGATGAATGTAAAAATGTATAAATCAATAAACAAGAAATAGAAATTGCTTATATGAGAAACAGCAGGATAAAAATTATTTTTGACCTTCTGATTCTGTTGAAGTATTGTCCTTAATGTTTTAAAATCTCATCACAAGTACAGAGACAAGATGAATTATCAAATCAAACCAAAACAGAAGGCAGAGTGAAGGGCTTGTTGGTAATAATAGGTAGGGTTAGCTGAGTGAGGTTTGGTGACCAGGACAAACAATTCTACAGGGATACTATCATCAACTTGAACTATTGAAATACCATGCATCGAATCTTTGACACAAACACCTATGTATTTTCTCTTCATGCTCAGATTGATGGAGGTTCAGTGCAATCTTTTACTGAATCTTTGTTCTGTGTTAAGTGAAAAAACTAGAAGAGGTTCAGTGCAATCCTGTATTGTATTAAGTGCATACTAAAAAACCATCCAGTAGTTCAAAAAAAAGATTAGAACACTAGTAATCTCTTGTATATGAACAAAACTCTCAGTTCAAAAAGTTGGTAGAAAGTACTGGATATCAAAGGACTGAGGTATGAAAATATTCTTGAGAGGTGGATGCCTGACTGAAAAATAGATAATAAAAGCTGATCTCAAGGACGTTTAATCACTCTATTGACCCATTTTTCTTCTAAGATTATTAATTGCAAATTTTGGAGTTGGGTCTCGCATCAAATTGCAAAAGATCATTGGAGACAAGGTCAGCTTTAGCAGAGTGCTTCTCAGTTTCTATTTGCTAACTTCTCCCTGTGCCACTGTTTTATACTTATAAGAGAGCTTCTAATGGAGTGGAATTGGAATTTTGTTGCACCAAAATACTGCAATTGCAGCATTCCATGAGCAGGATTATGCCTATAACTATTTTTTAAAAAAGTTAGCAGACTAATATGTTTATCAAGAACTATTTATCTTGGTCAGGAAGCATTTGATGACTCTTCCTCCCAGCTTATTATCCCACCACTACCTAGCTAGTGGCTTATTGGGGGCCCTGGCAGGAGGGCTGAGGCACCATAAAGGAACCATTTACTATGGCAAGTACACAGGAAGTGATTCTTCATGAGCCTTAAGAATTTACTTGTGATGGTGAAGCAAACTATTTCTATATGCAATGCAGATAACGAGAGAGAAGATGAAGTACAATGATAGTAGCTAGCCTACCTTGGGTGCCAAGTCCGGATCAGCATCAGTACTCATATGCACATCTCGAAATTCATTTTCTTGCAGTCTTACAACTCTACAAGGCACCAAATCCTGTTCGCTGCTCACATCAAATTGCTTGATCTTTTCTTCTACCATATCAATAATTGATTTGATATGAGATCTTTCCTTGCTAAGTAAACTCGTGATCTGAACTCTATGGTGAGAATGGTAATGGTGTAATTCTGTTATCCCCTCCATAACCATTTTGTCCCAAAGAACCTGCAGAAAACGTCAACAAGTTCAGTTATTAGCAAAGGGATTCGATGATCAAATTTAGAAGCTCAAACATCAAGACATTAGTCTACCCACTTGCTTGTTTTCAAGTTCAAGAACTTTCTTCTTTAAGTGATTTTCAATTTCCAAACCCTATAAGCCACAACAAAATCCGTATTAAGCAAACACACAACATAATAATACAATTAAATAAAACAGACATTAACCAGATAATTTCATACCACTCGTATTTTGCTTTGAAGCTTATCCAGAGAGTTCCTCAGTGTCTCCACCTCTTCTTCTAACGCACTCTGTCTAATGAGAAGTTATTCAAGTTGCATGCAGAAACTATGAAGTAACTCTAGTGACTATTCAAATTCTTGTAAAAGCTGATTTAATTTCTGCTCTGTGTGGATCTAGGAAATTAATTAGACACTGTCAATTTCTTTCACCTAGCATACTTGCTTATGGATCTGGTAACATGCTTTGAATAACAAGTATTTGTGGCTTCTAAAATAGTGGGACAGCAATCCTAAACATAGGTACATCATGTAATAACACTAATGTGTATGATGGATACTCAAGGAACAAGCAAAAAATGAGGTCTTGAGAACTTACAATGTATTTAGAAGTCGAGGAATCATTATAACTCCACAACTCTTCTGAGTCATGTAACAGACATGCACATTTATTGTCCCAACTAGTATCCTCAAATCCCTCAAGAGAATGCTGCCTGATCTCGTAAAACTTGTTGACAACCTGTAAATGAAAGGTCAATAGGGACTGGAAGATGCATCCTAAACTTCACAAGTACAACGAAATCTGAAGTTCACCGCACAAACAATTTCCATGTTTCAAGTAGTTCTTGGCACTATTTCCGGTAATCTATATGCCAGAAGTGTAAAGGTTTCAAGTACACTCTTGCTATTACCCAAGAACATGAAACAATTACCTTCTTGAAAGTCTCAATCTGCTCATCTTGCTTTGATAAATCACTCTGCAGTGTATCATTTAGTCTCTTCTGTTCAAGAAAATCTGAATTAAGCACTTCTAACCTGCACAAAAAATTCTTTAATCATGAAAAGGTATTCATTCAACCACCAGCATCCTAACGATGCATCACATAACTACAAACCATAAAATCCCTTTGAAAAAAAGAAAAGGTCACACATGATAAAAGATACACTATCTGTCAAAAAGTTTCACAAAAGAAAAGTCATGAAATCATGACCACGCAATGCCACAATCTTTTTCAACAATTAGGGAAGACTTTGGAAGGAACAAGACATCACCATAAACTATTTATAGCGTTCTTACATTTAACTTTTGATGAGAAAGTGGAACATGACAATGTTCGGATCCGTAGGAAGTGTAACACTCAAACACTAAGAAGATATGCACCATAATCTCCAGATTACATAATACAACATAATACGCAGTCAGTAGAGAATAACCTTTTAATTTTGCGCCTCTTAACACAAGAAAAATAGAGCATAAACATAACAAGTACCTCTGCTGAATTTCATTAAATTTCTGGGACATTGACTCCTCCTTCTCCTTTGCCTTTTCAGCCTGCCATCAACCATTATGGAGACTCAAAACCTTAAGAATATACACTCCAGAATACACTTATGAAAGGTTATGGGTAAGAAACCAAAGACAAACATATAATCAACGAATGTCAAAAAGATTTTTCATAACCTCCATTATCGAATTATCACGCTCAGCAAAAGCAGCAGCTACACAGCCTTGGAAAAACTTAACCTGTTTCTCTGCCTCCATGTTCTGGAAAAAAGGAAATGAAACAAGTCAGGACTAATGATGAAAGCAAAATTCCATCCACTGCAATCTAAACACATGAAATATTTTGGAAAAGCAATAAAGGGAATAGAAGCATTCCACAAACATCATTGCTTGCAAAAACAGCTAATCCTGTCACCAGCACAAATTGCTTGTAGGTGAAACCTATGTCATAACTTTGTTGTCATCAAGTTAGTATCTCCTCCAAAAGAAAATATGGTAATCAATCATGATAGATCCTCCATAAAGCTAACACAAGAAATGACAATTGAAAGACAAAAGAATCTTGAATGCAAAGCTTATGAGTCTTTCATTTGATCAAATGTTGCTTTTAATGATGCTGAAGTATTGTCTATTCTCTCCTATTTGGTCAATGTTGCCATTTGGTAGTGTTTGATTCATTAATTCCCTCTGGTAGATGTTTGATGAAAATAATCTCAAGAAAAGAATGATTGACACCACATAAGAGGGCATGCCCAGATAAACCGGCACAGAGAGTGTGATAGACCAACCTTTGCTGCCTCTGCTTGGTGTAGTTTGGCCAATTGGGTCTGATGACAACATAGTAAACGCATAAGCCTATGATAGAAGGCCTCAATAAAAGTGGCATAACGGAAAATGAATACAAAATTTATCTCACTTTGATCCGGTAAGCCTCAGAAAGCTCCTCTTGAAGATTAAGATTATCTCTTGAGCAAGCAGCCAACTGCTTTTTCAAATTCTCAATCTCCTGCTCCAATCCAGCTGTCCTAATAGAGCAATAATTAATAGTACAGTCCTTACGTCCCTTTTCACTAGTAGCAACCTCGCAGAATCATAAAATGATAAAACCCTGATCCTATAAACAGAAAAAAAAAAATACATAAATAACTATACCTTTGAAAATGCATTCGAGTAGCGGCAGCAAGATAGCCAGGTCCAGCTTGCTGCATACACAATTGTTCTATATCTTTATGCAATTCACCACGCTCTACAAAACAAATATAATTCAATCATATCATGGAAAGTCATTCAATCACAATGGAAAAGGAGGCTATCTGCAGAATTGGGTTTCTTTAACTATCTAATAAAGTGCTGTATTTTAGATTCAGTGTGGTCTCCATGTCTAAGAACAAATAAGAATTCTTGAATTAGGGTTTAAATAATTGAACAGGGAATTCTAAAGAGAAAGCAGTATAGTGTAAGAGAACAACATCACTGCAGTTTTAAACAAGAAAAGAGCATCCTTTTGGACAGAGAGGAAAAAAATGTAAGAGAGAAGAAAGATATTACCATGTTCCAATTGTTGGATTCGAGCAATCATGGACTCCTTGTCGTTTAAATTTGTATCCATCTCTGTTTGTGAAATAGGGGAAATTATACAGCAAAACAGAACTTGGAAGCGAGAAAAGAAATTAAATTGATTACGAATATTTTTAAATTAAATGGATTTGATTATTACAGGTGAACAGAAGAGAAGGAGGGAGAAGAACAACTGCAGAAGGAGGAAGGAAGGAAGGAAGACCTGAAGAAGTCAAGGGCAAGACAGGAATATAATAATCTCCCGAAGCAGCAACAACCATGTGATTGAGTTTGTGCAATCATGCTTTAAAATTTTTTTTATTTTAAAAATATTTTTAAAAAAAATTAAATTTTTTAATTTTTATTTATTTTAAATTAATATTTCTTTTTATATTTTCTAATAATTTTGATATATTGATATTAAAAATAATTTTTTTAAAAAAATAATATTATTTTAATATTTTTTTAGTGAAAAAAAATTTTAAAAAGTAACAGCAATCACACTCTCAAACATTCTCTAATGATATATGAACCGGTGAGAGGCGACTATGCTTTTTAGATAAGGCGTGCAGCATTTCTCAACAGTTAAACACTGTCTTTTATGATGATGGGTGTGTTAGAAATTGTGGTTGTGGTTATTTTTTAAAGAGTTTTTTATTTGAAAATACATTAAAATAATATTTTTTATTATTTATTTTGTGTTTAATATTTTTAAGTTGTTTATTTTATTTTATTTCTTTTTATTTTATTTTATTTTATTTTATTTTTATTTTCAATTTAATCCTTATTTTTTTTTGTTATTTCATCTTTTTTATCTATTATTTTCAAAAATAAATAAATTTTTTTATCATCTCAGGTTATATCGATATTAATTTTGGTTTTTATTATTTTGATTGCTATTTATTTTATTTTTAATATTTTTTAATTTGTTTTTTTTTCAATTTCATTCCTCACCATTTATTTCATTTAATTTTTTATTTAATTTAATACTCATTATTTTTATTTCTATTTTATTTATTTATTTTTATCATTTTCTAATTTATTTTTTCAATTTCTTCCCTCGACATTATATTTCATTTGATTTTTGTATCAAATTTGGTTCTCAATTTTTCTATTTTTTTTATCCTTTATTACTTTATTTTATTTTTTAATTTAGTCTCTTATCATTTTTTCATTTTGTTTTTATACTAGATTTAGTCTTTGTTATTTTGATTACTATTTTTAAAAAAAAAATAGATGATTAAGAGTTTTGTTTTGTGATTTTTTTCGTGTTTTTCTTTTGTATGGTATTATTAGTCTCATGATTCCTGGTCACAGATTTCAAATATTAACCCAACTTAACTTTTTTTATTTATTTTTTAATTTCATTATTTAACATTAGGTTATTAAACCTTGAGCTCATGATTTTTTTCTACTTTTCTTTTGGTGGGGTTATTCCAATTTTATATTCCTAGTCATAAGTTAGTCGAATTAGACCTTGAAAATTGATTTTTTTTTTAATGTTCATCTTTCATCATTTAGTTTGCTTGAGAATGATCTTTTTTGTTTTATTCAATTTCTTTTATACAGGGTTATTTATGTCTCATGACTGAGATGCAAATTTGGCATATAGACTTGAGTTAGTTTTTTTTATCATTTTTAAAAATTATTTTTTTTCAATTCATTTTTCAATATTTGCTTTACTGGTAATTGAGTTTGAATATCTTTAATTTTATTTCCTATGAGATTATCTCACTCTCTTTTATTTTTTGTTTTATTATCAAATAAAATTATTGAGATGTTTTAAATATATATATATATATATAGAGGGTGAATTTTCATAATACTAGTAAACATTTATTTTTTATTAGTCATTGATGTTTTTTTTTTTGGGTTTTTTTTTAATGTTTCATTAGTTTTTTTTTAAATCATATTATTAAATTAATCAAGTTATTAAATCCATTCGAATCAATGACCCAATCCTAAATTTTCTTACTTAATTAAAAATGCTATCATCATTTGAGCATTTTTTTATTATGTAAGGAAAAATTTAATCTAGCATGCGTTGTAATATGGATCACCTATCTTGTAATTATTTATATTAAGTAGTATATATTAATTTATACATATTTTTTATTTTATTTTATAGAATTATTCAAAACATATTAACTGTAGAATAAAATTGTCAGGACCCACGACCCCACGAGGATTAGCTGTGTCAATTGAATAAATGAATTATAAAATGACAGATAGATATTTCCCCGTTCAGAGATGCTGCAGTTTTCCTTACAAATTTGTATATGAAATTGATGTAAATAAATAATTGGTCAAGAAATTAATTGAGGAGACCCGACCCGATTCTGCCAATAGCAGGAGGACTGGAAGTTGATATCTCAAATAAAATTTACCTGTATTGGACATATGGTTTCACGTTTCTGATTCCATCAAAGATAAACAATTCAAGAATCCCCGTAGCCAAGCAAGCTCTTTGGTCTAAAACTGAGCTAGTATTTGATATTGTAGTAAAGATATGTTAGAAATTAAAGTCAACATCAATCTAAGCTTGATTTGTGGATAACATCTCGACAAATAAATGAGATTGTAATTATATTATGTTTATTTTTATATTTTAAAAGTGTTTTTAAAAAGAATTAATTTTTTATTATTTTTTTATTTGCTTCAAATTAATATTTTTTTGGTATTTTTAGATTATTTTGATGTGCTGATTTCAAAAATAATTTTTAAAAAATAAAAAAATACTTTAAAAAGTATCAATAACTACATTTCCAAACATGTTCAGATCCTAAACCCGTTTAGACTAAATGTTATTGCTTTATAAAGAGTAAATGAGTTGTACAAAAACAAGTAATAAAAGTTTTTCTTATTTTTTTCCTCCAATATCAATTTTATTATGTTATAGAGTACCATCTTAGTGCTTGATATTGCTTACTCTTGCTTTTGCCAATATTTTTAACCACTGTGACAAACTTTACCAGAGAAGAAGTCAACGAAGGTTATGGATTTCAACGATCCCTAATATATTCACCTTTCATATGACATTCGGCACACTATCATCACTTAACCATTGAAAGGTGACAATGACGCAGCGTGAAATCACGCTATCATGATGTCTCTGGAAGCCAAGAACAAACTTGGCTTTGTTGATAGGGCAACCATGGAACCATTAGAGAAGGATCCTAAGCATGGAGTTTGGAGAAGATGCAATCACATCATGAAGTCATGCATCCTCAATTCAATCAATCAAACCCAGATCAATACTATGATTTTCTCTAACACAACTGCTGAAGTATGGCTAGATCATAATGAACAATTCTCACAAGAAAATCTTTCTTGTATTTTTGAACTCAAACGAGGGATCGTTGAGCATCGACAACAACAACAATTCATAGCAGTCTATTATACAACACTCAAGTCCTTTTGGGATGAGTTAGGATCGTACAATAATCTATCTACATGTAATTGTGCAAGTTTGAAGCAAAATGAGGAAATGGAAGACCAAGAACAAATCCTCAAATTCCTCATAAGGTTGAATGACAGATACTCTTCCATCATGGATAAATTCTTTTGATGCAACCATTTTCCAATATCAAAAAAATTTACTCACTCTTGCTCCAAGAAGAAAAATAGTGATAACTTGTTGATGCTCCTGACAACACTATTCACGCCATGCATGTGAAATGAAGCATAAAGAACACAAAGAATAGGTAGCCTATAAATAACAAAGGGAAATACTTGTATTGCAGACACTGTGAGGGGGATACACACATACAATTGACCATTGTTGTTACATCATTGGTTTTCCACCAGGGTAGAAGTTCCATGGCAAAACAATTTAGCCACCAAAGAGGAACATACATTTCACAGCTAATAATGCTCACGAAATGACCAAACCCATCGAGGCAAAGAATGCAAATCGGTACTTTCCTGAATTCACAAAAGAGGAATACAATCAAATAAGGACTTTAATTAGTAAAAACCAGTTCTGTGGCAATGTGACAAGTAACCTCGATCCCAAATATTATACGGCTTGGGTTATTGATAGTGGTGCAAGTGACCATATATCCTCGTTCTCTCATATTTTGCATCAAACACCTTATCATAACATTATTTGTTTGCCTAATGGCTCACAAATAGACACCTTATCTATTAGCTTAGTACAATTCAAACTTATTCCTTAAAAATGTCCTTCATGTACCTTCTTCTCGGGTTAATTTACTACTAGTTAGTAAAGTTACTCGTGATTTGCGTTGTGTCATTATCCTAGATCTTATATCTTATAGGACCTGAAAATGATGAAGATGATTATCCTAGGATAGGAGCATGATGATATCTACTACCTGTCCAAACACATAGCCATCCACCACAAAAAATTAAAGCCAACACCATCTCTACCATTCTAAATTTATAGCATTGTTGCCTAGAGCATCCCTCAACTGTATTATTATAATTTTTATCTAAGATAATTTCTAATATTTTTTCCATCCTAATAAACATTGTGAGACTTGTCCTATGGTAAAAAAAAAAAAAAAAAACAAACTAGATTACTTTTCAATTTCATTATATGCACCTTTTGATCTTATATATTGTGACAGTTAAAGTTCCCAACGCATTTATTCACATTTTAGTGTTTATATTTTTTAACTATTATAGACGATTTCTTACATTACACTTGGATACATTTCCTGACGTTTAAATTAAAAACACAAGGTTTACTAAAATCCTTCATCATATTTGTCAAAACATAATTCCAATGTACTATTAAACAAGTTAGGGCAGACAACAGAAGTGAGTTCATTTCAATGTGACCTTTTTTTAATAACTTGGGAATCTTTTTTCAACACCACAACAAAATAAAGTCGTAAAGTGTAAACATCATCATCTCTTAAACATTGCTTGTGCTCAATAATTCCAAGCTCATCTACCACCTACATTTTGGAAGAGAAAACATTCATACTGCTATATATATAATAAACAGGTTACCTATATATATTCTTTCCAAAAGCACACCATATAATAAGCTTTACAACACCACACCCTCATTATAAACATATGAAAATATTTAGTTATCTTTGTTATACCACCAATACTAAACCCTCATACAAGTTTGATTACAAGCCATGCAAGTGTATTTTTATAGGGTACCCATTTAGCCAAGAGACATATCACCAATATGATCTTTCTACTAAAACCTTCTTTTCCAGTTGTGATGTGCACTTTCATGAAACAATATTTTTATTTTTTACTTAACCTCAAGATACACAAACAGATTACCCAAACCCCTCAATCCTACCTTTGACACAAATTAACCCACACTCATCGGTCCTTCACTCATGCCATATGCACCAACTGAACTAACAACAATACCTTCATCACTAGATATTACAACATCATCTAATACTTAGCCCTACCTATTCCATAACAACACCTGGCCTAACCTCATTGCTTCATGTTCATATGATAACACTATGCCAGCATCAAACTCTCTACAACTGCAACATTCTGAATCCATACCCCATGCACTATACATGCCCTTGCCAATAACCACACCACATGTTGTTCTCTAATATAGTCAACATGAACGTCACCCACCATTACACCTTCAACATTACCATTGTTACAGCGTTATCATGCTTTCCCCTAGGTCATTGTCTTTTTGTCTAGGTACTCATAATCTTTTATCTTATTTTTTTTTCTTATGATCATTTATCTATATCTCATCGTTGTTTTGTCACTAGTCTTTCTGCCCATAATGAACCCAAATCCTTTGCACAAACTAATTTTGACTCAAGATGTAAGAAGGCTATGCAAGCTGAATCGACATCTCATAATCAGAATAAAACATGGACTTTATACCCCTTACCAATGGGTAATGCTTACTTGTTGTTGTGCAATATTAATCCTTACATTAACTCGACATCCAATATGCCTTCACGATGATTTGGGTGAAGAAGTTTACATGATACCTTCTTCTAGACTTCATTAATATGGGGTGAATATGGTATATCAACTTTAAAAGCCGTTAAACAGTTTAAAACAAACATCACACAATTGGTTCTCAAAGTTTTCAACAACCATCATACGAGCCAGCTTTCAACAATATAAGGCAAACTATTTCTTGTTGCCTAAGGTATGAGGTGTTTCTTTTACAATAGTATTACTTTATATCGATGATATGATCATCACATGAAATAACAACATAATTAAATAACTTACGAGATTTTTACATATTAAGTTTTGGATCAAAAAATTAGGCCATCTCAAGTACTTTAAAATTAAAATTGCATACTCAAAGCAAGGCATTGCTATTTTTCAATGTAAATACACTCTGGATATATTTGACGATGCAAGTATGATTTGGGCAAAACCAACTAAATTCCTAATAAGATAAAATTAAAGGCTCGTACCTTCAAATGGAAAAATACTCAAAGACCCATCACAATATAAACACCTTATTTGTCACCTCATATACCTCACCATCACAAGCCCAAACATCACCTTCTTGGTTTACGTTCCTAGTAAATTTATGTAACAACCAAGGAAACCCTATTTTAAGACAGCATACTGTGTCCTACGTTACTTTAAGAAAGCACTAGGTCAAGGCGTCTTATTCCTATCACATGGTAAGTTGTAATTTAAAGGATATTGTGACACTAACTAGGCAAGTTGCCCAACAACCAAATGATTTGTTACAAGTTTTTACGTCTTTCTTGAAAAGGCACCCATATCTTGAAAAAGTAAAAAACAATCAATCGTGTAACATTCCTCAGCAGAATCAGAATACAAATTCATGGCCTCTTTTACTTGTGAATTAGTGTGGCTCAAAGACCTTTTGCAAGACTTGTGAGTAACACATTTATTATCGGTCTTCTTATATTGCAATAACCAGGCTGCCCTACATAATACAACCAACCTCGTGTTCCATGAATGCAAGAAACACATTAAAATAAACTATCACACTGTGCATGAGAGAATACAATCAGGCTTAATCAAAACAACTCATGTTTCTTTAACTCAACATATAATAGATATATTCATTAAACCACTTGGCAACTCATTGTTTCATACTCTCATTCTCAAACTAGGAACTTTGGACATCCATATTTTAGCTTGAGAGGGCATGTTAGAAATCAGAAATTGTAATTACAGTAATTAGGTCCTAGACTTTAGATATTTGTTTGACAATTTACCTTTTTAGACTAGATGTTATTCCTTTATAAATAAATTAATTGAGTTGTACAAAGACAAGGAAATAAATAGAAGTTTTTCTTATTTCTTTTCTCCAATATCAATTTTATAAAGGTTGTCTTTCAAAATGCTTTTTTGCTTAGGAATGCATTAAAATATATTTTTTATTTTTTTTTTAAATTCAGTTTTGACATCAGTATATCAAAACAATTCAAAAATACAAAAAAAAATTGAAGCAAAGAAAAAATTAAAAAAAATTAAAAACATGGTTGAACTGCAAAAACAAACATTGCCTAAACCCGAATGATTGTGATGTTTGTTATGAGCATTGTTTATGACCACTGCCTAGTCATTACCATGAGATTCCTTAATAGATTTTGATGAGAAACATTGGTAAAGAAAAAATAGACACACAAAAGAAAAGACAGTAACAAAGAAACATTCCCTACGCTTATGCCTCTTTGGTAATGTGATGCAAAATACTTTTTAAAAGTATTTTTCGATTAAAAGTGTATTAAAATTTTATTTTTTAGAATATTTTTTTTATTTTTGATATCAATACATTAAAATCATAAAATAATATTTAAAAAAATGTTAATTTAATGCTTTTTAAAACAAAAGGTGCTCTAAAAAACATAAGTTAATACTGTGCCAAATAGGCATTTAGGGTGCGGCTAACGGAGTTCCTTTTGTTTATATTGCCACCCTAATATATTTCTTTATTCATTGAAATTAAAAAAAAATACCTATAAAAAGCCAATACATGTTATCACTTTTTTAAAAAAAATGTTAAAAATAATCTTAGTATATATGCTTGTAAATGAAACCCTCTTATTTGTTTGTCATATGCTACGTATAATGATGTTTCATTTATTGAGTTATGCTTTATTTTTTAAAATTGTTTTGTATTTTTTTAATTAAAAAAACAAAATAAAACTTAAAATGCATAACATATTTGAAGGGTAATTGAAATGAATAAATCAGTTACATGTCAAAGGTTTTATAGATCAACTATAAAAGCAAAATAAGATCTCTTAATTTTTGGATATCTAAAATTATTTGTATTAACCACTTAATAAATTATATAATAAATTGCAAGGTCATATAGAATATTAACTAAAGGAAAAATAAATTCAGTTAATGTAAAATAAATTCTGTTGTAACTTTTAAAATTTTAAAATATTCAAAACACATAACATAACCCAATTGAAAATTAAAATACCACATGAAAATAGACTCACCCCAAGGCTGAAATTAAAAAATAAGCATGCTTTCAGAGTTTTGTAAAAACAAATGTTATGAAATCATACATTGTACGTGAATGTTTATTTGTCTTCCTTCTTTTGCATCTTTATGTTCACTCATCATCTCCAAAATCATATGAACTCTACATCTACTCATGATTTTTAGGCTTACAAGTATTAATGTATATTAGACTATAATTAGGAGCAGTGTTGAGATGATATTATGTCCAACTACATTTACAAGATGATATAAAATAATAATGCTCTTTCTTTGTTTCCGTAATATCTATTGTTTTTATTTATGATGTTTACTCTTTTTTTAATATGTTGCTTGCTTCTAAATATATTATTTTATAATATGTTATCAACACGATTGCTCCTTGTTCTCATCTTGAAACGGATAAGCATATTTGATTTGTGAATAAAAAGTAGAAGGTATGTCTATCTACTTAATTGTTTTCCTTCTAGTTATTTAAATGAATCATTTTTATTCAGTTCATAACAAATTTATTCAATATCTTACCTAATGTTTGTTCAATATTTATTATAATGTTTAAACCAAATTTCTAGCAATTTTGATATTTTTCTCATGAATTAACCATGGCAAATCTTGCCAAAATTGGTTTGTGGCACTTTATAATATGGGTAAGAATTATTTATCATGGTTCCTTGATGTCAAAATCCATCTGGATGTCATGGGTCTTGGAGACATCATTAAAAATAGATATGGAGCATCTAGTTAAAATAAGGCAAAAACCATGATTTTTTTACATCATCATCTTCATGAGGAGCTGAAAAATTAAGTATCTCATAATCAAAGATCCCCTTATTCCTTGACAAAACTTGAAATAAAGACATGACTATCAAATGATAGTTATTCTCCTAAAATCCTATTATGATTGGATATATTTATGATTACGAGATTTAAATCGGTAAGAGAATATAATTTTGTAATGTTTAATATCAGTTCTAAAATAAAATTATATAGAGATAATATCATCAATGGAGATATGCTAGAAAAACATTCTCTACTTTTCATGCCTCGAATGTGCTCCTATAACATCAATATAGAGAACGAGGTTTAAAGAAATACTTTGAACTGATTTCATGTCTCCTTGTAGTTGAACAAAATAATGAGCTTTTGATTAAAAATCATGAATCATAACTAACCGGTTCATCTTCATTCCCTGAAGTGAATGCCATGATATATAATAATAATTATGATCATGGTCATAGTAGAGGTTATAGACATGACCATGGGCGAAGACGAATTAATTTCCACAACTATAATGGTCATAATTCTAACAAACCTTCTCATAATAAGGAGAAACAAGAAAAAAGGAAGAATATACATAGCAGGGATACCAAGAAGATAGAAAAATATCTGTTATAGGTGTGGAATAAATGGACATTAGTCACGTACTTATCATACAACCAAACATGTTGTTGGTTTATACTAGTCCTCATTGAAAGGAAAGGAGAAGGACATAGAAATAAATTTTGCTCACCCATATCAAGATAATAATGATATTTATTTTTACCCTTTAGATATGACATGCCTTGATGTTGCTGATTTCTTTAAGCAAATTGATGAGAAAGTTAATATTTCTTGTAATGATAATAATTAGTTAGTTAAATATAAGAATGTTAGAATTTAAAATTATGTTAATATTTTGGGTGTGTTTCTTTTATGCTAGTATATTTTAATATATTTTGATTTGTTTCTTTTATGATAGCTTATTTAATGTAAATAATTGTGTTATAATAATTTTCATGTGCAACTTTAAGATTTATGTCATTTCATGAATTTATTATTTATTTATTCCTTTTTATGAAGAAATCATGGATTTGCATCATATTGTAAATGAGTCCAATATCAGTGGCAAAGATATATGTTCAGTAAATAGTGCAACAACACACACCATTCTCATACATAAACAATTTTTTTCAAATCTGAGAATGATGAAAGCAAAAGTGAATACAATATCAAATTTACAAAGTTGATTAAAGGCTTTGGAAGAGCCAATAAATGCTTTATAGGGGAACAAGATTTATAATTGATAATATTTTATTCTCTACATGAGAAATCTGCTAAGTTTCAAGGATATATATATCGTAACATGTATCATATTGAGACTGCCAATGACAATGGCATATAATATCTTTATATTATATCAAATATCTCTACTAAAAATTAAATGTTAGATAAATTACCTGTTTTATCTTCTGGTTTGTACTATACAAATATTAGTACAATTGAAGTCAATGCAATAATAAACTAGAAGTTCAATAAACCAAATAATTTTATTATATGGCATGCTCGATAAGACCATCCTAGGTCAATTATGATGCAAAGAGTTATTGAGAATTCTTATGTTCATCCATTAAAGAACTAGAAGATTCTTCAATTTAAAGAATTCTTGTGTGCTACTTATTCTCAAGGCAAACTGATTATTAGACCATCACTAGCTAAAGTTGGGATTGAATCCCTAAGATTTCTATAATGTATTCAATGTGATATTTATGGTCCTATTCACCCACCATATGGACCATTTAGATATTTTATGGTTTTAATAGATGCATCTACTATATGGTCATATGTGTGTTTATTATCAACTCGCAACCTGACATTTGCTAGATTACTTGCTCAAATTATTAGATTACAAGCATAATTCCAGATTATATAATCAAAAGAGTTCATCTTGACAACGTCGATAAATTCTCATCCCAAGCATTTAATGATTTTTGCATGTCACTTGGAATAAACATTGAACATCTTGTTGCCTATGTCCATAATCAGTGTCATCACCTATTTTTAAGTTATTTCCCAAAATTTACCCTTTTTCCTTTTAAAATAAATAATAATAATAATAATAATAATAATAGCAAGACTGACATTTTAGCAAAAGCAAGCTTGAAAGATTTCAAATATAGAGGAAAATCAAGCGACAATTTTGAATGAATTGGGAGTTTAATTATACCTCATTGTACCCAAAATTGGAGAGACATTGCATATTCAAGATCAAATTAAATCATTATTGGATGAATCTGCATAAAAATTAAGTCTAAAAATATAATTAGATTTTTAATAGGCCAATTTGATTTAATCATGGGCCAAATTAAAAGTTTAATTATGTTTAAGAATTAATTTGGGTCAAAGTAAAGGATTTAATTAAGTGCAAAGACTTAATTATACTTTAAATGAGTCAAATTAATTTTATTAGAAACTTAATTGGTGAGAAACTAAGTTTGAGAGCCCAATTTGGGCTTAATTAAGAAAATTAGAATTTAAGAAGACTAAACTTATTTTTTACAAAGTCAATTGGTTGAAATCAGAGGTAAAATCACAAGAAAATTAAAGTTTATTGTCAATTAAGGGTTAAATTAAAGAAATTTGCAAACAATGACCTTTTTAAAAAGGGCGTCAAACTCTAGGGATTCAAGTAATTGAAATCAAGGGTGAAATTGAAGAGATTTGAAAGTTTAATGGTCAATTGAAGCTCAATTTGCATGAATCCAAAACCAATGACCAAATTGAAAAGATGTTAAAATTTGGGGCTGATGTTGAAGTTTGGCAAGGGTAAAATTGTATAAAATTAAAAGTTTTAGGCTAATCAAGTGTGTAATTGAAAGGAATCAAAAGTCGAAGGACCAAATTGAACTTTAGCTAAATCCATAAATTAAAACCTTAAGCCAAAATGACGTCGTTTTGATTAAAAAAAAATCCAACGACGAGTCGTCTGGTTACTGTTCATCATCTTTTTTTTTTTCGCTCGAAAAACCTTCTTGAGTGGCTACTTTTCAGGTGTATTTAATGATTCACCTTTTCACCAAATTTGACAAAACATACACCACCATGATGGCCACTTTAAGATCCTTTCGGGCTAAATCAAGAGTCAGGATTTGTTCCCAATAAAGACAAAATGTCCTTTTTTCATCCTCTATAAATAGGGGTGGATTCCATGTATTGAAGATGAAGAAATTGGAGGACAAAGTTGGCCAAAAATCAGCCTCCTCTTTATTCTTTTTTCTGCCACTACATTCCTCTTCTCCTTTACCATGTGCTCAACCACGACGACCTCATCATCGGCTCCTCCACCATGAGCCGCCAACATGACTATTAGTTGGCCACCCCCATGTCTGGAATAGCCACTTCTAGCTCCTTCCTCTCTGCCACGATCTTCTCCTCCAGCAACCTTACCAACTTAATTCTTCCATCAGCATTACCTCTATGCCACCGTGAGCCACCAGTCGGACCTTTAAGCCACCACCAGCTCTCTTTCTCTCGCTAGGTAAGCCTTCTCCTTCCTCTTCTTCTCCTTCTTCTTATCCACCCCCATTGTGGTCGTTGCATGCAGAAATCATTCTGCATGCAACGACAAATTAATTAACATGGTCGTTGGGCTAGGCTAGCAACCATGTGGGCCTGGGCTGGACCTGTTGCAACCCAGCCTAGATGGCTGACTGAGTCGGGCTGGACTTGTTTCAGCTCAGCTCGGATGGCTGGGCCGGGTCCAGCCCAACATATATTTAATAATAATAATATTTAAATATTTAAAAAGGAGAAAAAAAATTCAAATTTTCAAAAGGGTATTTCAAAAATATTTATGGGTCATTTGCATGTTTTTCCAACTATTTTGCATAATATCAAGTTGTAGACTTATATTGTAAGATACAAATCCAGTATTAAAAATATCTGGTTTTCTCCAAAACTTTTTTTAAAAAAAATCAAAAATTAAAAAAAAATTAAATTGATTTCCTCTTTTCAAAAACACAAAAAAAAAATGTTTTATTTTCGTGCGGCCAAATCCTAAAGGTTTTTCATGCATATTTTATAAAGATAAAATCATATTTTTATTATTTTTTTAAATGCAAAAATGGATATTATAGTCAATTAGGGTTTAGCTAAAATACAAAAAACCCTATAACAATTATTTTGTTACTTGGAATGCTAGGACTTAGCTATATCCAAGAAATAAATAAGTTTGGCCATTAGAATGGTTAAGATTTAACCTGATAAGGTAGAAACTTCCTCACGAAGGGAGATGCCTTGAACCTTAGACAAGACTGAATGATAGAAATGCGACTTATAATAACAATCCAACAACAATGCAACTTACCTTAGGTAGAGTGCACTAGAGTGATGTGTTTTCCTCTTACACAACCAGTCTCTTACCCGGATTTTCGCAGATCATAGATTTTTTAGTAATTATAATACTAGGTGGTGACTCATGAACCTTATAATCATAATTTTATGATTAAATCTAAAACCCTTTTTCACCATCACTTGAGAGGCAAACCCGCCGTGCACACCGCGACACTTAGAATGATCTTATTGAATCATTTATTAAATGCCTCCAGTTAATTACGAGGCCATTACTCATGAAAACAAAACTTCTTGACTCTGTTTGGGATCATGATAAAAAGAGAAGCAAATCTGAAATCAAAACAAAATAAAAGGAAAACTAATATTTCAATATTAGAAGATGGGATTGGAAAAAAATAAATTTGATAAAAGAGCCCAAAACAAAACAAAATAGTAATATAAAAGAATGAGGACTAAATGCTAAACAGAAAAATAAAGGGGAAAATAACATTAATTGAGTCAAGGATAAAAATGAAAAAAATGAAAAATTTGACAAAAGAAATCAAACAAAAATCAAAAATCAAAAGAAAGATGATGAAACATGAAACCAAGACAAAATAAGAGGAAAAATAACATTTCAATCAAAGATGAAATCGAAAAAAAATTTAAAGTTTACAAAATAAACTAAGACAGAAATCATATAATCAAAAGTAAGAGGATTGAGTCAAATAGCAAGATAAAATAAGAGGACAACATAGTGGCAAGACAAAATAAAAGGACAACGTGAATTTTTTGATTGAACATGTTTTTCAAGGTAAAGAGTGAAACAAGAGGAAAGAAAGAAAACGTCATCGGAGTTGAACCACCTATTGAACCACCACATTCACCATCTTATTTGGAAGAGGATACATTGATCTTTCTAACGCTATTATGGATGGGCAGTTTTCACTATCTAAATCCTCTGCATGCACCGCTGGAAGCATGTAGGGTGGCTTAACAAGATGGTGCGTGAACAAAATGCACCAACAAACTTTTTTCTTTAAATATTTTTTGAAAAATACCAAATTGTCCTTGTCTTGATTCCATTACTAAAAACAAAAAAAACAAAATAAAAGGATGAACAAGCCTTTAAATCCTAATTAAAATTTTTTTGATTAAAAAAGTAACTAAATAAATTTACTATTCATTTTCAAAGCAAAAGATGAATGAGCCCTCGTATCCTAGTTATCATATGTTTGCTTCAAGAGGCAACAAAGTAAATTTAATGAGTTTTTCTATAAAAAAACAAAAAAAAACAAAATCACCCCAGTATCAAAGCAATATTTTTTTTTTTTAATTTCAAGAACATCTCAGTCATTATACTATACAATTAAAAAGAGAAAGACATCCTAGACTATAATAAAATAATAATAACTGATTAGTTCATGTGCAATTACAGTTACACCCCCTGAGGCATAGTGATTTCTCCACCTCTTTTAGTTTTTTGTTTTCTTAATAATTTTGCACTGGGACAATTGAAGCAGCAAGATAAGAAGCACATGACAAGAAATGGCCAATGTGTAAAATGACGAGTGAAATAATTCGAACACAATGGCCAAAAACATCTACATTATTTACTGATATCATTGATCAATTTAATACAAGCATGGCGAGGACTAAAGTGAAAAAAATCTCTCCCGGTCCAAATCACACTGCCTCATTTTCATACACAATGCTCCTGTTATGTATTTTTCAACAATCCTACTGGTAGTAGATATTGACAAAAAAGTAGAAACTGAGGAAATGAAATTGACAAATTCTGATTCAAAATTGTCCCCAGAGTGAGCTGCCTTTGCAATCTAACAAACCACCAGGATCCAGTAAAGGTCAAAGCAGCATAGATCCTCCAAATCGGCCTTTAAATATTTACAGAAAACAGTGTCAGCAGACTAGTGTGGATCTCAGTGTCCATCAAGCTCTCCGTTGACCTTTTCAAAGATTTCCATCAAGATCGAATCGTCTGCACATATTTGCAGAGCAACTTCATTCAGAATATCAAGAAAAAAAAAAAAAAAGTAAATTCTTAAAGATGCACTGAAGCATTTAGCTGCAAAAGAAGCACGGAGAATTAATAATGCATCATTACACTGATGGATTGTCCAGAGTAGATCCATGCAAACCAGCCAGTCAAGTAATAAATAAGCAATTCTAAAAACAATTCTGGAAGTGACTAATACGTGTGATTTTTTTTTACTTTAAATTTCAAAGGCAAATCAGCTAATTATTTTGTTACAGAACCACTTATAAAGGGCTGGCTTCTCAAACACTTCAAAATAAATCATTCAGAAAAGATGCAGTGATAAAGTCTACCATCTTGGGGGTGGTCCTTCCTTTCAGTGTCTTCCTAGCTGTTTCAGCAAATGCTTGTGCTGCCTCTGCATCAGCTTCTGCTGTCTCGGCCTCCCTTGTTGCCTCTTCAGCTACTGCTATGGCAGCTTCTGCCTCCGCAACTGCTCGAGCTGCTACCTCAGCAGCCTGTTCTGCAGTCATAGTCCTCATCCTGCCCAGATCCAAATCAATCTGAGACATTGTAAACATATTGAAACCATCCCTTTCAATTTTAGGAGAGATCCTCTGTCTTCCTTCCAATAGTAAGGGAGAAACCCTTCTTCTATCGGCAAACACTGAAGTAGGTGCAATTCTATACTTCCGTTTAACCTGCAAAAATACAAAGCAGCTGGATGAGATCCAACATTAAGACAATCAAAGTACAATTAACGAGAAAGTATACCAACATGGTGACAGAGTATTTCTTTTTCTAGCTGAAGCAGGATTTACACAAACTAGACATTCAACTCAGCTTAAAATCTTTTTTCAGACTCGAATTCTAATGGGAGATGAAAACATAATTGAAGAAAGACAATATATAATGTTGTGGATGATGCACATCCTCTCACTGACTTCCTTAAACCCCCAAACTTCAGGAAATTACCGAGCGTAAAAAATAACTAGCAACTACCAAAAGCAAACCTCTAGATCTCTAACATCATCTAATGTGTCCAGCTGGTTATCAACAATAGTCGGTCATAATCCATGTGTCTAAATGCATCACTAAATGTTCAATTCTGATCCAAAAATTAGCGTTACTCGTAACAAATAAAATTATACAGGAGACATTTGAATTAACAGCATTTAATATTCTACACCATTTAATTGCAAGCATAGCAATTACTAGTGTCGAATAAGTTACCATTACACCACAATCTTGGAACATAATTACCTTAATCAGTTTACCATTTGCTGCCAAATACTTCAATTTTGCTGATAATATCCTCTTAAAGTCATTTGGTGGCCAATATTGTTCCTAAAAAATAAGACAGGAAGGAAAGCTAATTAAAAAAATAAACTTCTTAACGTGAAATTATATAAAAGACACAATATTTGCTGCAGAATGATTCCTTCAACATGATATGGCCAAAAAAAAGGAATGACAACAGCAGAAAATGTCAACAAAAATATTACATTGCCCAACAAATTGTTATTAGCACCTGTCCTGGATATCATCCTCGCTGGAATTTGTTGGCTCACCATATTATTGGTTGTGATGAGTGAGTAATTGCAATATAAAAGGGCAGTAGGTTTTAAATTTATTTTTATTGCATTATCAAGTCGGGCAGGGGCAATCTGGTGTAAATTGCTCTAAAATTATTATAAAACAGTGATATATATATTCCTTGAAGCAGAAAAGTTAAAGTAGGACCCTTGATATTGTTTGGCTTCAGACAAGCTATATGATAGAAACTTCTTAAAATAACCAATAATTGTTTATCTCTGTATAAGATAAATAACAGAGAATTATCAGAAAACCATCCAGTCATGTGGATCAATCAAATTTGAACAAAATCCAGCTCTGAAATGATTGAACAATAATAATAATAAAAAAGCACCTCAACCTTCTGTCTAAATTGTTGAAGCAATAGTGGTATTGCCATTTTTGTATTGCCTGTTTTAAAACTTAAATTTGCAGATTTTGTGTCTAATTCTTAAATTAGCAGTTGCATTAATAAAGGCTCATGCTACTTTTAAGTTGGATCTACTATAGCATTTACAAATGGAAGAGTACCTCTATGTATGAAGCAATTGCTGTCTTATGTGAGCCCCCAGGCTCCTTCAAGCTAGTTATTGCCTCCATTATAAGATTATCCAGCCTGCAACAATGGCTACTATTTATTAAAAGTCATAAAAAAGGTGAATAATATCTAACAGTTACTGATTGTGCTTCATATAACCAACCAATGGCCACATGCACTAAAAATTCTTCAAGGTCAGATAATGAAATTATAACAGGAAAAAAAATCTGAAGTCTCAAACACACTAAACAAACAGTTAAAAGAAGCTAATAAAATGTGACACAAGAATGATAGCTAATGGGTGGCCAGTGAATACAAGAGAATGCACGAATTCAGTGATAAGTGCTTGGTTTCTTCTTTTTTTTCTTTTTCTTTTTTTGCTGATAAAAAAAAGTCCAACCTTACAGTAGTTCTCTTTGGATTAGCAACCAGCAATGCACCACTGCTAACTGCAAGAGGCTTGGCATCTGAAATATCTTCATCGGTTTGACCAACAGCCATAGGGTTCTCATCCTGTCTTAGGACATGGTGCAACATCTTAGGTGCTAACTTAGGCTTCTCTCTTGATCCATAGCCATTTACCATTACACTTATGTTTCTCCATTTGTCCTACCCACACAAAACACCAAACAAATCTATAACCCTGAATTGCATCATAAAAACATAAGACAAACTTCTGATCCCACAAATTCACTAAATTGATCAATCAAATAGCGGAACATCTAAAGCTTACAGCAAATTCTACAAACATGAACGCCCTCCTTTAAAAGAAATGCTTAAGCAAGCTAACCTTAAGATCCACATTCGAACGCAGATACAAGACACCACTAAATTCTGGATCTTTAAGAATCGTGCGCCATTTCCCAGCTCCATGCTTAATAACTCCAGCTTTTAGCGCTGCTTCTTCTTCTGCTGTCCATTTCTGTTTCGGTGCACCCATCAAGCGTACCAACAAATAAACTCCTCAGACACACCTATCAATTACCAGTACGTCATATAAGCAAATGCAAAATAAATAAAACCAGGAGAGAGAAATTAAACCATCAACAGACATGTACAGCTACTCCTAACATTTTTTAAGCTCAAAGCATAGGAAACGGAATTTCCATGCATATCTTAACTAATTGAACAAGCATGCTATTGATCTGATCAGAAAAAATTATACATACAAAAAATATCAAATTTCCATAATTCACACACAAACCAAGTTTTTCTAGCTCAATTTTTATTCAATTTCTATTCAATTTCACTTGCTCACCAAAATTACCAACATAAATCATTGAAGTCTAGCAAAAATATAATTCTCCAAAAGAAACCCGAAAAAGAACACAGATTCTCAATTCTTATTGAAAATCGCCGCTTAACAGCTTCACAGAAATGAGAATTGAAATCGGATTCCGAAAACAGAGCGACAGTATTGAAATAGTAGAGAATTAATGACCACGATTCGATGCTATCATCTAACGAACCCTACACCGGTGGGAAGATTTTTTAAATGACTGAAATATCCTTGCTGAATAGAAGAAAGTTTTTCTTTGTTTTTTTATCAAAACATTCTGTAGCTTCTTCGGTCAATGACTTCAAACCAAATCTATTGTTGCTTCTAGAAGCTAATAGTTGGCTATCACATAAATATTTATCAAGATGTATAAAATATCTTAAGTAGTTTAGAAATAATATTTATGAGATAGATAATTAGTAAATTTTTTAATTATAATAATTTAAATTAATTTTTTTTAGTTAAGGTGGTTAGTACCTGGTATTTAGTAAGCCAAAGTGGTTAATAGTTGATAACTATAAAAGATTCTTTTTAATAAATAAATTTTAAAAAATATGCATACTAAAAATAATGAGAATAAAGAGATTATAAACCATTTATTTAGATAGTTCAGGGGTATTTAGAGCCCTTAAACTTTGTCATGTTATTAGAATGGAGGGGTCAAAGAGTCATTTCCTCTTTATAGCATTAATGAGGCATAAATATCTCTTACACAACATTAATAAGAAATAGATATTCCTTATGCAATATTAATGTTTATGAAAATATAGCAAGCCCTTAAAAAACTTTTATACACCTATGCATGTAGAGATATGAGTATTTTTAACATTAACATTTTATGTTAAAATTCATAAAAATAACATAAATGAAGCATCATGGCCCAACATGGAACTTATAATTATCGTCGGGTCAATACTTACTTAGGCTTAATGTATAGCTAAATCCAAGAATGGCGGGTCTAGCAGCTTACTCGACCCATATGTACTTGGACTTAGTGCATAGTTGAGCCAAGGATGTTGGGTCTAACAACTCGCTAGACCCATATGTGTACTTAGATTATCACCCTGTCTTTGGCCCTTTTAAAAATGAACTTTAGCTAAAAAATAAATTTTAAAAATATATTGATTCATCAATAGTTCCCCAAGTCTTTATGTATTGAATATGTAAAGATTTGAAAGGTTGTTATTTTTAATGAGACTTTTTACCTCTTCCATGAGATAAGTTATCCCAAGTAGAACTGTTGGGATTCTCATAGCCAAATGACTTGTCCCTATTGAAAAAGAATCTCTAGGAAGCAAAATAGAGCAATGTGAATTTAATGCAATAATTAAGTAGATTTCTAAAGATTTTGTGGTGTCATGAAAGGTTATTCATCCAACAATGATGATGAGAAATTATTGCCTTATAACCTTTGTTATAACCCTATTTTGATCAATTTGCTTTTAATTTAATTTAATTTTAAGAGGGTTAAAATTTAAAATTAAAATATCAGAGATTGATTTTAATTAAATGTATGATTTGTCAACTTGTAAAAAAACTACGAACTACAATGTGTTTTTGTCATTCTCTCCTTATATTAAGATAATAATAGTTATATTTTTTTAAATTTGATTCTTAATCATATTCAAATTTCAAAAAAAAGAAAGTTTGTTTAAAATTTTATTTTTCATATGTTATGAAACTTTTGTATTATAAATACATATCCCAGTGCTTAAAAAAAAAAGACAAATCAAAGATTTTAGAGAGGCAATTACTAAAATACCTAAGAGAGCACATAAATATATATAAAAAACAAAAACCTAAATTTTTTTTACGGTGCCGCCACTCTCTCTCATCTTCACCGTTTTTTCCTTGGCTGGAAATCACCATAACCAGCGAGCACCAAATCTCCCCCTCATCACAAGCTACAACCCCTCATCATCGGGAAAAAACAAAAAAAGATTAGAGCTCATCTTTTTCTCTCTCAGTCATTGGCCACCAGCAAAGGAAACTAGTGACCAAGCCTCCGCCCACCCATTTTTTTCTCTCCTAGTTACTGGCCACCAGCAAAGGAAACTAGTGA
>Ga0325402_1000513_pt1 | contig 27343 bp, 20 predicted proteins | sample PopdelMetagenome_22_FD_207212 | JGI IMG/M metagenome (GOLD analysis project Ga0325402, IMG submission 207212) | Populus deltoides microbial communities from Bellville, Georgia, United States - Xylem-PdKOR-R3 | ecosystem: Host-associated > Plants > Phyllosphere > Stem > Wood/Secondary xylem... | reverse complement strand
ACTTACAAAATTAAAGCACTAAACAAATTTAAAGATGTTTGTTTGAGACTGTGATAACCACATATAAAGGAAACAAAAACAAATTAAGATGACCAAATCAAAATCAACAAGATATTAAAGTGAAATTAAAAGGGAAAAAAACAACAAAAATCATTCAATCAAAAGAAGAAAAAATTAGAAGATAGAATTTTTTGTTTTTAAAAAGGGGAGGATATGAATAGGGAAGTAGGAGGGAAAACTCTAACTTTTTTAGTCTAATAAATAATTTTTTAATTAAATTAAAATCTTTATCTCATACAATTAGACCCAAAAAAAAGTTGAAGAAAAAAGGGAAGAAAATGTCTAAAGACCAATTTGTAAAAAAATGAAAGGAAACAAAATGAAAAAACACCAAATCAAGAAGCAAAAAAAATATAAGGGCCACTTTAAAAAAACCAAAATATATATATAAAGAGAAGCATAACTTTTTAGTATAGTAGTTTTGTAACAAACTTGATTTTCTACATTCTTTTTGGCGACACACTGAAAATTTTCAGGTAATTTTTTTTTAGATATACAAGTTCTACCAAAATTTCAACGGAGTCTCCCTTATACTAGAAGGTCCCAATGTATTGACAAAATCACATTATACTTTCAATTTTTAATTAACATCCCGATCCAATTGTCTTGGATTTCAACCCAACTCATCATCATCAACATAACACATTTTATTCAATAACATCATATAGTGTAATTCAAGTGAAAGATTTGATTTTGAACTATAAACATGCATGGTTAAATATGTACTTAGAGTTATAAACATTAGATTTTACATATTAATATTACATTTCAACTTTTAGGAGATAAGACTCTTAATTTACAAATAATTACATGGTTAAAAGCAAAATGTAACTAAACCAATATCATTCCTGATGCAACCCTGATGGACCTAAAAATAGACATTAACGTGTACACATAAATATAAAAAGGTAGTAACAAACAATAACAATGATAGGTAATAATCTCTATGGAATTTCTTTTGAGACATAAAATTAGGTATAAAGCTCTTTTACAATATGCATTTTTCATCTATTATCAATATCCATCTAATATCATATCTCATTTGTTGAGACTAATTTCATATTGAAAATCTCAACACAACTCAATAATTTTCTAACACCATCTCCTTATAAATCAATTCTCACTTTATACCAAGATATTCATCTCTTGATATCATTAGCTTATCTCATTCTTTTGGGATAACTAATCAACATTTTCCCTTTCATTTTCTAGGAGGTAATCGCCGACACTAATAAATCTCATTAGTATCATCAGTCTTTCTAATATTGGGCTAGACTAATCAATTACATTCATGTGCTGATATCAATACAACCGATTAGTATCATTAACTATTCCTTCCCCATAATAGTTAATCAAATCTTATTCATATCTGGTTTACCATTAAAGTTGCTGATGCTAGGGACCCTTGACATCATTAGCTTGCTTACCTAGAGTAGATAATCACACCAGAAATGATTGTCGATACCAATGTGATCCATTGATATCATTAACTATTATCAACCCAGAATAGTTAATCAACTTATCTTTTCACTGAATTAGGAGTAACCATGTCGATGTTAGTAATCTTTACTATCATCATTAGTCACCTAATTGCTCGAGATCGACTAAACAATTTAAGAAATGCTGGCATCAATGAAACCTCATCGATACCATTAGCAATCCAAACATGGATAGCTAATCAATATCATCTGAAAATGCCGGTACCAATGAAACCTCATCGATACCATTAGCTATCCAAACCTGGATGGCTAATCAATGTCACCTGAAATGTCGGTACTAATGAAACCTCATTAATACTATTAGCTATCCAAACCCGGATAACTAATCAATATCGTCTAAAATGCTGGTACCTATGAAACCTCATTGATACCATTAGCTATCCAAACCCGGATGGCTAATCAATATCGTCTGAAATGCCGGTACCAATGAAACATCATTGATACCATTAGCTAGGTTATCAATGTCACTTGAATTTTCCATTCGTATCGATCCTTTTTTTATTATTATTAATATCATATGCATTCTAACCACGATTGCTAAGTATCATTCACACACAAAATTAGTTATCGACACTACGACCACTAAGCATCATTCACATATCATTGGTTACCCTCATTGCAGTGTCAAATATTATTGTAATATATCCTTAGCCACCGACACTATGGTGACCAATTATCTATCATTTCTCCCCTAATCTCTAAGTCATTGTTTATACCTAGTCCATACTGAGGTATGTAAGATAATTACATCTATTCCAAGGTTATCATGACAAATTTAATGTCTATCAATGTAAAGTAATTGTATTTATCCTAATAATAACAAATTAATTCAATACATAACAATGCACGTAACAAAATTAATTCACACACAAAATTAGTTAATGCTCGTTGTTTTAAACATCCTAGCATGACAATCTCTTTGGGATGAGTTAGTGTTTTATGACTTTGTTTTGCTTTCTTCTTATTTCTTTATTCTTTTGGGGATGTGGTATTTTCCTCTTTCTATTTACACTACTTGCTCCCTACAATATTTATTCTTTCAGAGAAGCAAATAAATACATAAATAATTACAAGAACAGGAGGGGAAGGGGAGGGGGGTTTGACAGAAAGTATTTGCTTAGAAGGGAATGCTTCTTTGGTTTTAGAAGCACCATGAAGATTCAGGCCCAAATCTTTGCTTAGAATGCCCGAATACCCAAGATCCTTGCACCTTGTCCTGAATGGTTGTGTATATTTGTTATGCATCCATATTTGGCTGAATTCTTTAATAAAGTACATGATATTAGACGGAAGTTTTTTTTTAAATCTATTCAAGTCTGAATAAACTGATATTCCATTTTTCATGTTCTTGATGTGCCTTTACTCTTCTAGCTGTTCCTGACTTTCTTTTTAGGGTCTATTCTAACATGCAATATGATTTTTTTTTCTTTTTGGTTGGCCCACTGTCCCAGGCGGAGAACCTGTCATGGACACGGGTGATTGGAGAATTCAATTGTAGCCTGACTCACGGAAAAGAATAGTCGACAAAATTTATGTATTTGTTTCCTAATATGTGCAAGTGCTGCAAAATAGTAAATTTTTTATTTATATGAAAGAAAAGGAGAAGGGCAAAAGGTTAATTAAAATCAGCTGGACTGCCATGAGGCAACCTCAAGTATCACACACCTCTTTTTTTATGTTTTTTGTTCATCTTTTCATGTGTTTCTCACAAGAAGCAAACTTGAGGGAACATAAAGTTCTGGGAAGTAATTTTTGTTGGAACTTCTTTTGTAATCTTTTTTTTCGATGATGACCTCTTGGATGGCTGCATGAGCATTGGTGTTTCGAGTTGCAATTGAACTAATTAAATGAATAGTGTTGGATTTGGGGCCTTCAATTTGTTTTAACTTCTACAGGGTTGAAATGATAGTGATCTTAAAGTAGAAAAGCAGCAGACAAAAATCAATTAGCCACAATGGTGTATGGTTTCCTAGTTTCTCAGCATAAAGTTGAATGTTTTGTGGACCTCTCTACATTCAAAATCATATAGACAGCTACTCCTGGCACCTGTAGTGATCAATGAATACTGTAGAGTATATATTGCAGTGTGAGATAAGGATTTCTCTTCATTTGTTTGTCAATTACAGCACATGCATAGAAGTGCTCTTGCTCAGAGTAAATGCTATTGTAATGCTTTCACAGAGACTCCCCTGGTTTGCAACTAATTCACTTATATATCTTGGAACATAGCCATAAATGAAAGGTTCTACCAGTTTAAGAAAATTAACCATGAAGCTCGTAGCTAGAATTTTTAGACAGAAGGGTGGCCAAGTAAACTACTATACTCTGTAACTCTAGAGGAAGTAAAAACAGATGTCTATGTATTTTGATGTCATATATTACTTGACCGACACTTGTTTATGTCATTATTTGTTTTTACTTTTTGCTAATGATTCCACACATTTCTGATATTGGTGTGGTTTATGAGTTCAGGGTTCTTGCTTGCTGCTACTAATTTCTCTATACTTGCCTGTGTTGGGTTGGTTGCCATTAATATGCAACAACCATTGACAATTGCAGCAGCTGCAGCTGGAGTTGCACCAACCATGTGCACCCATCCAAGATGTTAAAGGTTGGCAGCCACCATTGTTGAAGAAGAGATGGAGTTGGCAGCCATCTTTGTTGAAGAAGAGCTGGAGCTGGTGGCACCATTCTTGCCTATAAATAGGCAACAAGAGAGCAGAGCAAATTGAGTAGAGAGTGTGGTGAGTTTGTGCAAGAGAGTAGAAAGAAAGAGAGAGCCGCAATAGCAGCAGCTGCAAGAGCAGCAATGAGAGTTGATGAGTTGAGTAGAGTGGATGTAATCCTCCTCCTCTACATGTATTTATTGTAACCCTTTCTCTATCTCTAATACAATGACTCTCTCCCGTAGATGTAGGCGGTTTAGCCGAACAACGTTAAATATTGTGTCAGTGTGCTTTAGCCTCCTTTGAACAACTATCAGTACATCACCGGTCCGCGCATGGGGAGCCGGAATTCCCCAACAGCCTGGTCATTTAAAATGAAACGTAATGATTTCCATATGCATAATGGAGACATTAAAGAGGCATCTTCCGTTTTCTGGTCAGGAGGGATTACAAGAACTCAAGAAAATTGCCATGCGGCTTGAGGAAAAGATTTATACTACCGCCACCAATCAAATATTTGTCTGATGCGAGGTTCGATAATTACGATATTCCCTAGACATGAATATACACACGCATTTGTGCATGTAAAAATGTGTGTGTAGTGTGCCTACACTTCCTCACTATTTATTCTGTATGCAAGGCTGATTGGGAGTTCGCATCTTTTTGTTAATTCTCTTGACAAGTGTTTTATTTAGACTGACCAAGTTCAAGTGCAAGGGAAGAGTGCAAAAAGCAAATAGTGAATCAATACATGAATAATTTAATAAAAAGAGAGGAAACAGAAGTATATCCTCATAGAAGATGAAATGATAGAGCATATATTCATTTTCCTCCTTTTGTAACATGGATTGCTCTGAAATCTAATGTTTTGTTATTAATATCTGATTTCAGTTTGATTATCTGCGTAAAATATCTCTGGAGATGCTTTCGATGGAGATCAGGTCTCAAAAGGCCATGCCCACTGCCCCCATGGATCCAGCAGGTAATAATGCAGCCGAGCATTGAATTTCTAAACATCTGACCTTTTATTTTTCTTCTAGCATTGTTATCAAACTCTTTTACATTTTATTGCTGCATATTGCTATGTATATTGCCTTGCTTGAAAAATCTCATGATCACCTCCACGATTCTAATTCTTTAATGCATGTGAAGTGTTTCATTCTTAGCTTGTTAAGGAACAAGGACTGTGATGCATGGCTATTTTATATTTTATGATTGAGATGGTAGATTTTAAAGATTTTCCTGTTTAGGAGGTAAGACGTCACTTTCTTGCTTTTCTTCCGAGAGAAAGTATTTGATGCTTTTTTCATATATAATAAAGCTGCCGAGCATTGAATTTCTAAACATCTTACCTTTTGTTTTGTTTGTCGCATTGTTATCAAACTCTTTTGCATTTTATTGCAGCATATTGCTATGTGTATGGCATGCTTTAATAAAAAAGTTGAGTAATTGATGAATGTTAGGCAAGAAAATTACTGATTATTTTTGTTTTCTGCCTCCTCCTTTTCTTTCCCCCACCCTGAAAATTGTCATATCATTTTTGTTTTCAGCCGCCTCTTCTTCCCCCAACCCTGAAAATTGTCGGAGTACAATTTTATGCTTTGAATCAAATCCATCCTAATTCTTTTGCTCATAACTTTATGTGTGAACTGCCGATGTTTCATTCGTCTTCCTTGTTCAGTGCCTTCTTTTTTTCTTTGACATGGTTTTCCTTTTTGCCTTTTATCTTGAACAGCATCCCATAGCATGCCCCCTCAAGTTCAGAATCATGGGCTATTTCTCCCCATCATATTGTCCACTGATCAGTCTCAAGCACGCCAGCAGTTGTTATCACAGAACATGCAGAAATGCATGGTATCTAATGGAGTTCAAAGTTCTGCTGGTTTACAAGCGGCACTGCCTCCTGTCTCCGGTGTAACCCAGACTATCCCCAACACTGTTGTCCAGAATCCTAACATGCAGAGTATCCCCGGTGTTTCACAGAACTCAATGGGGGAATTCAATTGGACAAGGGATTCCCTCCACTATTTTTGCCAATTCTCAGAGACAAATGCTAGGTAATGCTCTTTTTGGTAGCTTTATGTGCCACTGCTGCCACTTATGGCATTGCTATTGAAACCATTGCAATCACACACGCATTTGTGACCACACGATGCCCTCCAGTGCATTGCACCAACTGCTCACCTCTCATTCTGGATTTATAGGGTCTGTCTCTGTTTGAATGATTACATAACGTTTAGATGGAGTTCCTAGTACTCCTAGTCCAAAAAGGACTTGTATTCCTCTGTAGGAAAATACTAATAGTCCTATCTAGAATAGGAAAAACCTAATGAAGCTCGCTATACTTTGGGATAATAAAATACTAAATGGAAAATAAAATGAGACTTGCAATATTCCATAATTTTCAGCAAGTGTGAAATTACAGAAATACCCTTGTATATGGAAAACACACAAAAATACATGAATTCTAATCTTTTGTTGCCCGCATTGAAATTTTTGTAGCATCCCTAGATTCTACAGCACAGACTGGACATGCAAAAGGCGCTGATTGACAAGAGTAGATCTATCAGAAGGTAATTTTTGTGATTTACTGTTCATTAGATGGAGTTCATGTATGCCATAGTCTTAAAAATAAGAGTGCACTATTTCTGAATGACTTACAGTTTATCTTTGGTTAAGTGAAGAGTTATTTGCACGATTGCAATCAACTTGTTGTGAAAAATTTCCAGTATTGAATTTTATAGAAAATGAGGTTGAAATTCTGAATGTCTCAAGTCATAACTGCATATTTGATAAGGACATTTTTCTTGTGCTTAGGTGAGTATTAAAACGAGAATAAGAATGGTTGTTGTTAAGGATCCATGGGGTCATGCATAGGATCTAAGGCTAAGAAGCGTTGCTAAAGTTGTGACATCCGTTGACTTGAGCTAGAACAGTAGAAAACAATGATGAGTAGTTTGCAGGGAGACAGTAACTGAACTTAACCAACCCCTGAATCTTGTCTAATGGTGTACTTACACAGTCCTTTGCATCTTTCCATTCCATCAATATCAACATCCTCTTGAGTTTCTAGCATTAATTCCACTCTGTTATTTTTATCTCAACTAATTTATGTTGTCCTCTGCCCTTTTTTTGTTATTTTATTTTTATCAATTCCCTTAAGTTTGTTTGTGTTACTTTCTTTCTGACTGGCACCTGAAGAAATCAAGCTTATGAGCAATAATGTTTTGCTGGTTATTTGTACTTCCTAGATCAAAGTTATGAAGGAGACTTATTTCCCTGAAATAAATGAAATGTATCAGAGAATTGCTGCCAAGTTACAGCAGGTAAATTGTCTCTGAAATTTCTTCCGGATTATCTGTGCATGCATGATTATCTGCAATTTCCCCATGTTGAGCTTTTGTATTAGTTTGTTTTCCTCATCAGCATTGCCTTTCACTGTATCATCTGCACTATTCACCTACCCCACCCCCCAACCGCCCCCACAACCATGCATCGACACAGAAGAAGTGGAATAGAAACATTTTGTTTCACTAATGTTTTGCTACAAAGGATCAATGCAATTTTTAATTCTCGTGTATGTTAACTTTGCTTTCCAGCATGACTCTCATCCGCAACAACCGAAGTCGGAACAGCTTGAAAAGCTGGAGGTATTCAAGGCCATGTTGGAGCGCTTGATAACATTCTTACAGGTCTCTAAAAACAAAATCACACCTAGTTTCAAGGAGAAATTGGGTTCCAATGAGAAGCATATTGTAAGTTTTCTAAACCCAGGCAGATCAGGAAGCCAATTCCTAATCTACAGCTAGGACAACTTCCCCAGCCTCATGTGCAACCTATGCAGCAATCCCAGTCTCCAGTTCTTCAATTGCAGTCCCATGAAAATCAACTGAATACCCAGTTGCCATCAATGAATGTGCAAGGTTCTATACCAACAATGCAGCAGAACAATATGTCAAGCTTGCAGCATGGTTCTCTTTCATCTTTATCTGGGGTTTCTATGTCACAACCAATCATGATGATGTGGGACGAGAGATTTTAAGAGAAGAAAAGGGGGAAGAGAGAATGATATTGTAGCAAAAATAACTAATCAAATAGAAAGGCTGAGCTTAGAGACAGCACACTACAAATAAAGCACCCAATAGCTAGACATACAATCATAACAAATTCATCTTCTAAAGTTGGAGAACTTGCGAAAACTAGCAACCACAAAATAGTAACAAGTATCTATGCAATCTTCGATGAAGTACAACCACCTACGTCGCCAATATGGATTGATGTAGAGAACTGCTGCAATCGTCATCACCACAACTGTGTAACATACACTGAAACTGATGTAGAAAAACTCCATGTCTATGAAACCATCATCTTCTTGTTCATCATTAGGCACTGGCTGGGACAGCACTGGCTGGGACAACACTACTTCTTCACTACAATTGTTTCGCAATGGAGGTCCACACAAGAAAGGATTTCCTTCGTAACAGCTTTCATCGAAGGTCCCAAACTGATATTTTCTCTCGGGTGTCTTACCTGACAAGTTATTGTGCGCCACACTAAAAACTTCCAGTGTGGTCATTTCAGTAAGTTGTGGAGGGATGTCACCATTCAAGTTGTTGTAAGAAAGATCCAAACTCTCAATCCGCTTCAGGTTTGAGAATGTTGCAGGTATAGATCCAGTGAGATTGTTGTGTGATAAGTTTAATGACAGTATCTCACTTAAGTTTCCAAATTCTGGTGGGATTGCTCCTACAAAGTTGTTATCGGAGAGATCAATACCAGACATGTAGCTAAGAATTTTCCCCTTGTAACCATAATACATATTTTTAGTTGTAAATTCTATCACTTCTTCTGTAAAGTTAGGCCAATAACCCTTTAATAAGGTGTATATACTATTCACTTGTGGTGGACCCATTATTTCATTATAAGCCTTTTCTATGAACCCTGGTAGTAAAAAACCTCCGAGATTCATTAACGCTTTCTGGGAACTTTCTTTGAAAGTAAGATTTTCCAAACAGGAGGGTAGCGGACCAGAGAGCTGGTTTTGTGAAACATCCAAAATGCTTAATTGTTCTAATAAGCATAACTGAACAGGGAGTTCACCATCTAAGTGATTAGCTCTCAGAAGAAGAACACTCAATGATGAAAGATTGCCAACCCAATTTGGAATTGAGCCGGTGAAGCTGTTATCTCTAAGATCCATCGTAACCAGGGAAGAGCTGTTATAAAATTCATATTTTAATGGACCGCTCAATCTATTTTTGGATAGATGCACATGGGTTATTTGTGGTGAATTGAAACAAGATGGTATATATCCAAACAAGTTGTTCTCAGAAAGGTCCAAATATTCAAGCTGGTCAAGCTTACAAAAAAAGTGTCTTGAGATAGGACCCTCAAAATGGTTTTTGGACAAATCAATTGCTATAAGGTTCGTAGAATTGACGAACCACCTTGGAAGTATGCCTGAAAATTGATTGTTACTCAAATCCAATACAATCCACGTTTTCCACCCATTTAATGGAGAATCTGATATCTGACCCCAAAAGTTGTTATCACCTAGATAGAGATATTCTGAAGTAGAAGAATTGAACATCGAAGTTGGTATTTGCCCACCCAAATTGTTGTTTGACAGCTTGAGAAACCATATTGTTGTTAGTAGTTCTAGTTTTACCGTGGACAATTGATTGTTGGATAAATCTAAAACTCCCAAAGAGCTCATATTTCCTAAACAAGAAGGAATACAACCCGTGAATCCATTCTTAGCCATCCTTAAGCCATCCAGATTTGGAAAGATCAAACAAATATCCTTTGGAATTTGACCGCTCATGTTGTTGTTGGATATATCCAATTCAGTCATTTTTGGATATGGGTGATCTTGCAACTGCAAAGTACCAACAATGGAGTTCCCGCTTAGATATAGTTGCTCCAATCGTGTATTGTTCTTAAGCAACCACGATGGAAACATTCCGGTGATGTTGTTGTGGGAGAGATCAAGGAATCTTAAGTGGTATTGGTAATAGAGGAAGTTGGGAATTTCTACATTAAGTGCTTCCGTTGTTTTTGACAAGCTAAAAAAGACTAGTTGGAACTTTGGAATCAAATGATCAAATGCAGCAGGTTCTATTACTAATCTGTTGTTCTCATTGCAGAAGAACTTGAGGCTTGAGTGGTTCATAAAAGGTTTCATTGAAGTGGGAACTTCAAAGAGGTTATTTGATAGTGAGAGGAATTTAAGGGATATGAGGTTGGTTAGGGGACTGAAGGCAATATTTCCAGTAAATTGGTTTTCAGAAATATCTAATAGTTGTAGAGAAGATAAGTTCCCCAAACAATCTAGGAGTGAACCTCCGAAATTATTTCCAGAGAGATCTAATTGCTTCAGATTCTTCATTTCACACCAACCTGTACAATTTATGGATATAAAGTCGTTAAGGATGAAGGCTAAGTCAAACATGATAAAATACTATCATTAAATTGATCATTGCATAGATATAAAGTCTTCATTTTTTTTATAATATAATGAGTATTATTGATTATTGAATATAGTTTTAATTATCGATGAGAAGTTTTGAACAATCATTTGGTTTGATTAGTTTTAAATAATATAATATTTTTAAAAATTATAAAATATTATGTATTTTTAAATAATTTATTCTTTTAAAGCTTAAAATAGATAAGGTGTCTTTTCAACACATCTCTTGAGTTGCCGGTTACCGATTTGGGTCTCGGGTTTTGACAAAATTGATCTTTAGATAGATACGAAGTCCTCATTTTTGTTGATAAAGCAACAATATAATTAAGAGAATGTCATGTGAAGCATTTAGGTAGAAACTGTGTATTATACCTGATCCCGTAAACATATTGTTTGACAGATCCAAAGACTTGAGGGATGAAAGCCCGCTCAGAATTGATAAGATGCTGCTGTTCAATTGATTGCCTCCCAGGCAAAGGTTCTCTAACTTTCCCAGCCTCATCGGTAGGAGTTGAAAACCTACAAGATATATAATTCTCAAATTATACATGAAAAAATATATAGTGCATAGATTAAGGAAGAAGATAGATTGCAAGTATCCATTCTATACATCGTCACTTGTAATTTTTAATCATCCTAGTTTTGATCCAGCTAGCTCACTTTAATCTCTTCCTGTCTTATTAGAAAAACTATTTATGGATAAGATCAAAGCTCCATAGATATAAATCTTCATATATGAAAGTTGATTATTATTATTATTATTATTATTATTATTATTATTATATATATATATATATATATATATATAAAGTCCTCAATTTTCTTGATAAAGAGAAAGTAACTTACTATTGATAGATCCTGTCAGCTGATTGTCTAAAAGATATAAAGACTTGAGAGATGAAAATCCAGTTAGAGAAGAAAAAATGCTATCGTTGCATTGATTCCCACTTAGATGGAGTTTCTCCAGCTTTTTCAACCTTGATGACAAGACTTTGAAACCTGCATGATGTTTCTCAAAGCATTGAAATGATATCAGAAGGAGAAAAGAAAAGGTTTCGAAGCTAAATAACTAAAAGGTTACCATAGAAGCTACCTCCTGATCCTGTCAACTGATTGTGTGAAAGATGTAAAGTCTTGAGAGTGGAAAGCCCAGTCAAGCATGACAAAATGCTTTTATCATTAAATCGGTTATACCATAGGTCAAGTTCCCTCAGTTTTGATGATAGGACTTCGAAGCCTGGAAGAGAATCATCAAAGCAAGATAATTGACATTAAACACCAACCAACCTTCATTTATTTTATTATTATAATTAAGTGCAGAAACATTGAACTAACCTTCATTCTCCAAGCAACCAACCAATCCATTATATCCCAAATCAAGACTTTGCAATTCTTTAAAAGGCAGAAACAATGATGCGTTGAGAACCCAATCGCCCAAGCTCTCATCCCTTGCTTGTCTAAGAACGAGTTGGATCACTCGCCTTGTAGTGTTATCACACTCGATCCGAGGCCACTCACAACAATTACTACTGTCCACCCAATCTCCCAAGGAAAAGCCATCTGGGTCGATCAAAGAACGGATCTCCAAGAGACCAATTCTCTCTTCCTCCGAACACCCATAACAACGACCAGACCATTCGCCAACCAAAGTCAATAATGCTAGCAACATCCAAGCCCCCATTTTTTTCAACATCATCGTAGATAATTCTATGAACTACTACGTAGAATATTGTTTTTTGTTATGTGCCTTTGGGCAACCACGGAGTCCTATTTATACAACACTATGGCCATTTCCATGACTTTATCTGCATATCTTGTGCAGATTCTATGTTTTGAGATGTTTTCTTTATTTCATTTCTTTTTGGAATATTTTTGGATTTGAATATTATTTTATTTTATCTTATTGTTTACACTTAGTCTACTCGCCAGGTTGGGAGAAATATTCAAATTAGTTATGTGCCTTATTGACTGGGAGTCCATTATTGTCGTAGTGCTGGGGTTAATGGAAAGAAAAGCAGGGTGCAAATAAAATAAAATAAAATAAAATACTTTTCAAAAGTTTTTTTATATTACACTCTGGTGTGAAAATGAATAGAAAACTATAACAAGGGTGTGAAAATGAGTTACTTCTCCAAAAAAAATATATACAATATTATTGATTATCTAATGGAAAGGATTCATGAAACTCCGCCTAATATATATAACAGAGAAATTGTCGGTATAACAACTGAAGATTTGTAGGTATAACAACTGAAGATAGCAATTAAAAAAAAGCGATGGTCATGACATGCTAGAGCTTTGAGTTATTGCTGTGTTCTAATGATGAAGATGTAGGAAAACGATCTCCCTTCTGCTGTCTGGAGCTGGGCTTCCTCTCCCTGTAAGAACAAGCAACATCTTATCTGGGGGGCGCATCATCACGTGAAACGCAAGGAGCTTGCCACCCATTATAGAGTGTGGATATACGACTTTCTCTTGTATCATATCTTCCACAAATCTAAAGTAATTGATGAGAAAGTGGATATATCACTTTCTCTTCTTTATAACACTACTGGCGAATATGAGTTAAAGCATTAAAAGGTTGTGAACACGGATGCTTGACTTGCTGTGCCATTTTGATTTTTAAGCACAACCATGCAGTAATTTCCTGGTGATTTCCTTATGCATATTGGTGGTCTTCCAGAATCTTTTTCCAAACAACTCTCATATTGTTTGATGAATTATTTTATTTATTCCCGTTCAAATGTTTTCATACATGAATACTGTAGAGTATATATTGCAGTGTGAGATAAGGTTAACTCATTGCATTTTCATAAATTGAAAGGATTTCTCTTCTTTTCTTTGTCAATTACAGCACATGCATGGAGGTGTTCTTTCTCAGAGTAAATGCTATTGTAATGTTTTCACAGAGACTCCCCTGTTTTGCAACTAATTCACTTATATATCTTGGAACATAGCCATAAATGAAGGGTTCTTCCGATTCAACAAAATTACTATTTGATGTCTATGTATTTTGATGTTGTATATTACTTGACCGACACTTGCTTATGTCATTATTTGTTTTTACTTTTTGCTAATGATTCCTCACATTTCTAATATTGGCGTGGTTAGTGAGTTCAGGGTTCTTGCTCGCTGCTACTAACTTCTCTATACTTTGCCTGGTCTAAAATCTTAGCTTAAAAAACCTATTCGCAAGCATATAACCTGTTAAAATCCCTCCAACACTTAACTACAATAATTTGTTAACTGCATGCTACCTAATAAACTAATCACAGCTCCTAGAACATTCAGAATTCTATTATGCTTTTGGAGTTGTAAACTAGTCTTCATCCATGTATATAATTTAGATAGCAATTTTTTATATATAATTTATAATAAACCCTCAAATCATTCCTGGACATTATTGACAGATAGTCAACACGTATTCTTTACTATTTTCATCATAGCTATTTCTATAAAAATTGGATTAATGCACCGTTTATGGTATTAAAAACCAGAGAGAACAAGCTTTTTCTATATATAAAATTTGGGTAAAAAACTGTATCTATTCAAATCATTTTTTTTGGATCAAACAGTAGCCCTATAAAATACTTAAACTAACAACTTCTAACTTTGTTGTCTAATTGTCAACCTGATACTTCTATACCATTAAACAACCACTAAGCAATCATATTTTCATGATCTATACCACTAAGCAATTATATTTTCTAAATATAATATTTTTTTATCTCGAAATAAAGAAAACATAATGTTACCTCACTACAACATTTAATAGTTAAAAATATTCAAATTAGTTTTGTTGGCATGTAAACCTCACCAAACAATTTGCGTGGACCGTATTGACTGGGAGTCAATTATTGTCGTAATTGATGAGAAAGTAGATATACCACTTTCTCTTCTTTATAGCACTACTGGCCAAGATGAGTAATTTCCTGGTGATTTCCTTATGCATACTGGTGGGCTTCCAGAATCTTTTTCCAAACAATCCTCGTTAGACACTGCTTGTGGTTTAACCTGAGTAAGATTTGTATCATGGTTTTTTATAGGGTCAACTTCGATCAATCTAATTTTATATTTGTGTGTCAAAATGACATTATTTTTTATATATAAACATAAATATAAATCTCGAGCTCTTTTATAATCTTAAGAGCTAGTATATTAATAGTCAAATCATTATCCATCAAGATGCAATTCACCATCTTTTCATTGATATATCTTTTAATAAAAAAATAATGTTTATGGAGTTTTGATCCAAGCAACAGGTCTCCATCATTAAAGGATATCTGTAGTGCATACACCTTGAGAAAAGTTGAAAGAGTTAGTTTTAGTAGGAGTTTTCTGTATAGTTTTCTCATTTTTTATGTTAAATTAGGAAGAGATCAATAAGAAACTGAACTTGAAGATGGACTCTATCATTGTTAACTTCTTGATCAGAATACTCCAACATGATGGTCAGTGCAAAATTTTTTTTAAAAAAAAATAGAGAAAACAAAGTAATTAAACAAGACAGACTTAGGATTCCACAGATAAATATAGTTACAACACTTCTCTATTGAAACGATCAACAATAAGGCTAAGCTATGAGGTCAACACACTAAAAGGCACCTATTAGCTGGACAAATGCAAGAAAATTGCTGACAAGTTTCGAACTAACACAATTTTGGGCCAAGAATGCAAGAAGCAAACCACTGATTCCCCCACCAGCAACCACAACAAATTCAGTGCTCCCATGCTAAGATCCTCTGAAGTTGGAGAACTAGCGAAATTTAATACAAGGCTTCAACACTCCGAAGCCTGCTAGAGAAATATTAAAGCAAAATAAGTAGCATTAAACAACAGCCATTTCATCAGTTTTAATTATTTCTATCATTAAAATTTATGCCAGGTGATAGAAATAATTAAAATTTATTTCTGCCAGGTGCTTCTATTTCTATCATGTTTTTGTTTTTAAAATTTATGGTTGTTTTTATTTATTTATTTTAATTATTATTCAGAGACAGAAATTCTATTTCAATAAGTAAATTAAAGAAAAAAAAATCGATCCGATGAAATCTCTGCTAGTGAACGCAATTCGATTTTAATAAGTAAATTAAAAAAGTATATAATCGGATCCGAAGAAATCGCTTCTCGTGAATGCAATTCAAAGAAACGCACAATCAGCCGATTCTAATATTTTCTTTTTCAATTTCCCCCCTTAATTTACATGATATTATCCGATTTTTATAACAGTTATTGTTGTAACAATCAAGCCCTGAATTCTTGAACCCAAATTTATTTTATTTTATTTTTTAGTTTTATTTTTAAGTGGAGAATAGAAATCAATTCAAATCTTTTAGGCTCGATCGATAATTTGTTAATTAGTTTATGCAGCAGCTGGAGTGGAAGGGATATTACTGCCGGAATGGCCGAAAAATGAGCTGTTTGGTTGATTCTTCTTTTTTGGAATTTACTGAATTCTTCAAAATTATTGTGTTTTTAACAACAATACGATATCCTTGGGTTTCATGCTCGCTCACACATGGAAAAAAGAAAGAAAGAACAGAACTTTAAATTTTATAATTTGGTCATGTTAATGCTCGTCGTTTTCTTCATTTTCCTAGCTTAAAACATCCTAGACAATCTCTTTGGGATGATTATTGTTTGTGGACTCTTCATGTTCTATTTGCTGGGGTATTTAGACTGCTGATATTCATCGGGATTTGAAAAGCCTTGTTTTATGACTTTGTTTTGTTTTCTTCTTCTTTCGTTATTCCTTTGGGGATGTGGTATTCTCCTCGTTCTATTTACACTATTTGCTCCCTACAACATTTATTCTTTCAGAAAAGTTAATACATGCATAAATAACAAGAACAGGAGGGGAGGGGGAGGGGGTTTGACTGTATGTATTTGCTTGCGAGTAAAAATTGATAAGCACCTGAAAAAGGTCCTGTGCTGAATCTAAATTGGTAAGATGTGATATACTGATATCTAGAGAGCTAACTTAATCTATCTATTGAAGTAAAGCATTTAAGTACGTATACAATGATTTTGGAATATTAAATATCTATTTGATTAGAATCTGTGAACCTCTAAAACCACAATGAATACAAATGCAAGTTTGTCATTGAAAACATTGCATCGATGATGTATCACAAGTGTTGCTAGAAAACATCAAGTTAAAATTGAAGCACCATGAGTTTCTCTATGGCTTGGTTTACCAACACTCACCATCAGTTGGTGCGGCAAGTTATGAACTATCTGGCTAGTTTTTAGCTTCCTTGGTTTTAGAAGCACCATGAAGATTCAGGCCCAAATCTTGCTTATAATACCCGAATACCCAAGATCCTAGCACCTTGCCTTGAATGGTCGTGTATATTTGTTATGGCTGTTCAGATTTTATGCATCCATATTTGGTAGAATTCTTTAATAAAGTACATGCTATTAGATGGAAGTTCTCTTTAAATCTATTCAAGTCTGAATAAACTGATATTCCAATTTTCATGACTTTGATGTGCTCTTACTCTTCGGCTGTTCCTGACTTTCTTTTTAGGGTCTATTCAAACGTGCAATATTATTTATTTATTTATTGTCATGATAGGAGTGATTTTTTTGGTTGGCCAAAACCCCATGGATGCCAATAATTGGAGGCCCACTGCCCCAAGCGGAGAACCTGTCATTGACACAGGTGATTGGAGAATTCAATTGCAGCCTGACTCACGGAAAAGAATAGTCGACAAAATGTAAGCATGTGTTTCCTAATATGTGCAAGTGCAGCAAAATAGTAAATTTTTTATTTATATGAAAGAAAAGTAGAAGGGCAAAAGGTTAATTAAAATTAGCTGGACTGACATGAGGCAACCTCAAGTATCACACACCTCTTTTTTTTGTTCTTGTTTTTGTTTTTCATCTTTTCATGTGTTTCTCACAAGAAGCAAACTTGAGGGAACGTAAAGTGCTGGGAAGTAATTTTTGTTGGAACTTCTTGTGTAATCTCTTCTTTCGATGATGGCCTCTTGGATGGCTGCATGAAGCTTGTTCTGCTTTAAATTTCAAGGTTAATCTATTGCTATGAGCATACGTGTTTCAATTTAAAACTCGAGTTGCAATTGAACTTAAATGAATGGTGTTGGATTTGGGCCTTCTATTTGTTTTAACTTCTACAGGGTTGAAATGATAGTGATCTTAAAGTAGAAAAGCAGCAGACAAAAATCAATTAGCCACAATGGTGTATGGTTTCCTAGTTTCTCAGCATAAAGTTGAATGTTTTGTTGACCTCTCTACATTCAAAATCATATAGACAGCTACTGCTGGCACTTGCACTAGCCAATGAGCACTGTAGAGTATATATTGCAGCGTGAGATAAGGTTATCTCATTGCATTTTCATAAATTAAAGGGATTTCTCTTCTTTTCTTTGTCAATTATAGTGCATGTATAAAAGTTTTCTTACTCAGAGTAAATGCTATTGTAATGTTTTCACAGAGTTCCCCTGGTTTGCAACTAATTCACTTGTATATCTTGGAGCATAGCCATAAATGGAAGGTTCTTCCAGTTCAAGAAAATTAACCATGAAGCTCGTGACTAGAATTTTAGACAGAAGGGTGGCCAAGTGAACTCCTATACCCTGTACCTCTGGAATAATACGGGGAAACAAAGTAAAAATAGATGTATGTATTCTGATGCCATATATTACTTGACCGACACTTGGCTATATCATTATTTGTTCTTACTTTTTGCCAATGATTCCGTTGTATGCATTTCTGATATTGGTGTGGTGTATGAGTTCACAGTTCTTTCTCACTGCTGCTAACTTCTCTATACCTGCCTTGTCGTTAAAAATTAAATGTAATGTCTTACATGTGCAGAATAGAGATATTAAAGAGGCATCTTCCGTTTTCTGGTGAAGAGGGATTACAAGAACTCAAGAAAATTGTTGTACGGTTTGAGGAAAAGATTTATACTGCCACCACCAATCAGGTATTCGGCTAATGCTAGGTTCAATAATTTTGATATTCTCTAGACATGAATATACACATGCATAACTGTGTGGATTTATGCATGTACACGTGTGTGTAGTGTGTCCACACTTCCTCACTAGTCATTCTGTAGAAGTTCACATCTTTTCGTTAGTTCTCTTTACAAGTGTTTTATTTAGAGTGACCAAGGTCATTTTCAAGTACAAGGGAAGTGTGCAAAATGCAAATAACGAATCAATACATAAATAATTAAATAAAAAGAGAGGACACCGAAGTATATTTTAGGAATCTCCTAAGCTATATATTAGGAATGGATAATCTGAATACATTGGCTTTCCTAGTGTAAAACTAAGTCTATAGGATGATAAATGTAAGGTAGTAATTGATTCCTAATTTATGGGAATGACTGTAAATGCACTTGTATAAATATATGATATGATCAATAATACAATTCATTCCAGCAAATTCTATTCTCTCTTCATAGCTTACAGTATATCCTCACAGACAATGCAAATACAGAAAGCCTAGCATATTAGTAAGAGCATATATCCCTCTTCCCCCTTCTCTTGTAACATGGACTGCTCAGAGATCTAATGTTTTGTTATTGATATCTAATTTCAGTCTAAGTATCTGCGTAAAATATCTCTGAAGATGCTTTCAATGGAGACCAGGTCTCAAAATACCATACCCACTGGCAATGGTAATGCAGCCAAACATTGAATTTCTAAACATCCTTACCTTTTGTTTTATATTGCTATGTATATACCATGCTTTAATCAAAACATATAATGCAGGAATATCTGCAGATGGCCACCAAAGCGAAAACTAATCTTCCCTGGAATTACAAAGTGCCATTTCTACAGTGAGACACTGAACAGTGAAATAGTGTTTTGTTTTGGTTGTTTTGTTGCTGATAACTTGATCTTTTAAATCTTTTCCCTGTACTTTTACATTATGCAATAATCTGGTCCCTTCATTAGTTTTTCGTCGGTCAAATGTAGAGCTGTCAGCGATATTTCCTAAGATTGTTCCACTAACTTGACGGTAAAATGTGATTAAAAACTCAATTAATTATTTAAAAAACTTGAGGGATTAATTTGTTTGTTTCACAAAAAACAGACACTGGTTAAATATAATTTTACTCCAATTTTCACCATCATATTCGTGAGTGTTTGCTTGTAAATATTTAGGAAGGAACTGGTTTATGTTTTGCGCAACATAAAAAAAGTAGTGGATTAATCTTAGATTCCTCTCATCTTGACTTCTTATCTATATCAAGTTTAAAATTAACTAATGTCTAACATGACATGGTTAATGTGATGGGTTCAAAGTCGATTCATATTACCAGTAAAAAAATATAATTTGTTTTCAAATTTTTTTTTTAATATTAATATGAAAATATATTAGATTAATCAAGATTTAATAGCTTAATTCTTCAAGACCACAACATGAATAATGGATTCCATTTGGTTTATGTTTTTTAATTATTTTTTACTTAATAATGTGATAACAAAATAATTGCTTGTAAAATTAAGCACTAATTAAATGTCAGGATATTTATTTGAGACTGCAATAACATTATAGAAAGTAAATTGAAATGTAATCAATTCAAAATCAAATAAATATTAAAAGATAAAACTAGAGAAAAGCCTAAAAGGATTCAATTCAAAAAAAGAAAAAAAAAATAAAAAGTAGGGTCCAAAAACAAAGGAACAATATGACATTGTTATTAAACTTCATCCTGACCTCTTGACTTGATTTCTTGCCTAGTATAGGTTTAAAATTAATTCACAAGGAAGTTGTCTATAAATGACCTAGTTGACTTAACATATGCAACTTAAGGCAACTCAAATGACCAATAAAAGCATGGTTTGGATTTTAAGAAAAAAATCAAGATGATAATTTTTTTTAATATTAAGATGACGATATATTAGATCAACTCGAGTTTCATGGTTTAACTCATTAAATACGCAACCTAGATCATAAACTCTACTAGGCTTAAAAACTATTTTTTATATAATGATACGATAACTAAAATAGACACTTATAAAATTGAGATCTTAATAAATTTAGTGATATTTGTTTGAGACTATGATAACTACATATAAAAAAAATTAAAAACAATTTATAATAATCAATTTAAAAACAACAGAATATTAAAGTGAAATTGGAAGGAAAAAAAGGGCAAAAATCATTCAACCAAAAGAAGAAAAAATTAGAAGATAGAATTTTTTTTTTTTTTAAAAAGGGGAGGATATGAATAGTGAAGTAGGAGGGAAAAGCTAACTTTTTTAGTATAATAAATAATTTTTAATTAAATTAAAATCTTTATCTCATACAAATAGACCCAAAAGGAGTTAAATCAAAAAGGAAGAAAATTTCTAAAGACCGATTTGTAAAAAAATGAAAGGAAAAAAAATGAAAAAACACCAAATCAAAGAAGCGAAAAAATATAAAGATCAATTTAAAAAAACAAAAAAAATAATAAAGAGAAGGAAGTAGAGAAACATAACTTTTTTAGTATGGTAGTTTATTTCTAATTAAATTGAAAACTTTATCTCATATAATTAGGCTAAAAAAAAATTAAACAAAAAAATAAGGACTAATTTGTAATAAAAAACCAGAACCAAATCAAAAAGGAAAAAAACTAATTAAAAAAAATTAAAGTGCTTCACTATTCATATAAAAATGAAACATCACTATAGTATCCAACTAGATAAGTGACCTATACTACGGGCTATCCTAATTTTTTTAAAGAAAAAAAAACGTTTCGGCATTGGTGAATTATTGGCATTAAATTATTGGTCCCTCTATTAGAGGTGTTCCAGAAACGTTTGCGATAGAATAAATAGCTCTACGAACAAATGGATCGGATCGAATTAGAAAATGAAAAGATTTGTACAAGTTTTTGTCTCCACTTTGTGGAAAATCATTAGGTATGAATATGTTAGATACCTGTGACTCGATTGGTGAAATAGTATTTCTCTGTTTGGCATTAAATTATTGGAGTTTGAGTCTTATGAATTTTGTCACTTTTATCTTAGGGTTTTTTTTTTTATCTTTTTGTTATTGATTTAACTTTGGTCTTAACTCTTGGCAATGTTTGGATAAAAACATGACTGCCGCAATGAATTTACAGACTTGCAGACTATAAATTATTTCAGTTTCTCTAATCACAGTGGCTATTATCCAACCAATCATCTTGGCAGTTCAATAGAGAACAATAATAGCGTGAAAAAAGTACCATGATCTGTTAAATATGCAAGAGTTCATTGCAAAAAGAGAAATTAATGAACATCTAGCAAACAATGCTCAAGCCATCTAAAGCAGACAATGCAAGTGTCTGTTTTTTTTTCCTGCCAATTCCAGACCAAGATAATCAGACCCAATCTGTTGTTCTAGCGAACAATGCTCAAGCCATCTAACTAAAGTAGAGAATGCAAGTTTCGTTCTCTTTTTTTTCATGTCAATTCCAGACCAAGATAATCAGACCCACTCTATTGTTGCGAATTACAAACGAAAAGAAAAAAGACAATAAAAGCTATCATCAATAAACATAAGCAACTAATGTGCGAGCCGCTCAAATTGTTGATAGAAGATGGAAAGGCAAATCTAGTATCTCATTGCTTCCTTATGAACTCCAGGTTAAAAGTAACAGTTGAACCAATGTCTTCTGAACATAAGATTTGAAGTAGTGTGTGGAAAATTTTCTTTTCAGCATCACAAAAAGTAGAAGAATTGAAAGGGAAACAATAAATGCTAAGGCAAATTGAAAGGGAGAAGAATGAACAATGGCATGAAAAGTAACTCTTAAACGAAAGATCAATCATCATATTTTAGACAAAGCCATATATAGTAAGACAGTTAAGCATGCCAAAGTTCTTTAATATGTATGTGTGAGAAAAAAGGGTGATGTTCATGTAACCTAAGTTGTTGATTCCAAGTACATTTGAGAGCTTCATCTATGAAATAAAATTAACATGGAATGTTAAAAACAATCAGTTAAGAAATGAAAGAGGCAATGACATATGCCTAGCTAGAAAAAAAAAAGACAAAAAAAAAGAGACGCTTGAAGGTTAGAGAAGGCACCTCTGAGTGGGAGGAGGCTGAGGTGCGCTCTTTTTGTTGTATGCGGCTGGTTAAGCAATTGGAACAGACTATCACATGTCAAAATCATATTTTTTTTAGCTGGTTGGTACACTAGTTTTAATATAATTAATGTTTTTGCGTTATAAAACTCTTCCCTAATCACACAAAGTAAATTTTTTTTTTGAAACTTAATCCTTTATATATATATATCTTATATTATAAGGATAAGAATAATCTTTAAATGTTCTCATATTAGTAACAAATTGTTAATGTGTTTTACAAAAACGCTGATAAAATTATTTTTAAATAATTGTTTTTTACTTTATATAAACTTATTTCTTAAATAATTTAAATTAATAAAATAATTAAAAAAAATAATGTGAGAATTATCTTTTATTAACAGTATGAAGATCTTCACTAATCCAAATCAACAAAGTAACAATTACATGTATAAATTGTCATATGTTGGAAAAAGGAATTAGCTCATATTTTAGGGATTATATTAACGTGTTAGCATCTTGCCTAGTTAGAGATAGATTTGAATTTACATATTAGTATTATAATGTATTTTGTATTGTCGTTTCAAAAAATAAATATTTTCCTTATATGAAGTTAAGTATTTTTAATTTTATCATTTAAAATTTATATATTTTTTTTTAAAATTAATACAATATACAGTTAAACATCGATACCATTGAGACCATGAAATTTATTAATTAATCAAGATATTATTTAGTAAATAAATTTATATATTTATACATTAATCAATAAAAAAATTTATCAAGGTATTCTTTCTTTTCCAAAAAAATTAAACTTAATACATGTACCGTGTATATTATACGAATATTAACTAATCATTAAATTATAAATTATCATAACTCTATATATTTATTTAAATAAAACAAGTTCAAGAATTAATGTGATCAATCTTATTAAATAAAAGTTATGTATCTATTTTTGCTACAAACTAAAATTACATTTGATGCATACTTATTGAATATTAAGTCAGGCAAAAAATCTATAAAAAGAATATACAAGTGAGCCAAACAACAATATATATTAAAAACGAACAAGAGGTCGAATTAATATCCATTAAGTAATAGTAAAATTAAGAAGATGATACCGAAGGACACAAAATCACAAAAAAGCATTTAACATTCAGAGAAAGAAGCCTGCAACACCCATTAAGGAAAAGAGAAAAGGGAAAGAAATGTAGATTAATTGATACAGAGGCTCACCTTGTGAACCCAGACGAACCAAGAGCAAAAAATGCTGGAGAGATAATCATGAGAGAAACAAATTCATCCACGAATATGTACAATATTTGAAACCTAATCTTCCCTGGAATTACAAATTCCATTTCTACTGTGAGACACTGAACAGTGAAATATATAGGACAACTTCAATGAAGCCATCCCAGCCAATGCAGATGATTTACCCGTCGGCTGACATCTCCTCGCGCGCCTAGCACCAGCCAAACCGCCTTAATCTGAACATGCACCAGACAAAGTCGATGGAAAGACACCAGGGAGCCTCAGCAGCCGAGAAGAAAGCGTGGGAAGAAACGCGAAAAATAGAGAGGCAGCGCGGTAAAGACTGTGAAGCCACAGGATTCACACACAGTGCACCGTGTTTTAATGAGCACTCTTTCATAAAAGGAAGGCAAATCCTAGACAGCGTTTTGATAGCTAATGAGGCGATTCACTTCTTAAAGAAGAAAAAGGGCAAAGGATATCTCTTCAAACTAGACTTTCACAAAGCTTTTGATTCTGTTTTATAGGAATATATTAATGAAGTAATGGCTGCTATGGGTTTCGGGAGCAGGTGGAGAGGTTGGATCATGCAATGCATCTCAACAGCAAAGATGTCCGTGCTTGTCAATGCATCTCCAACAGCAGAATTTAATTTGGAAAAAGGTTTACGGCAAGGAGATCCCCTCTCTCCTTTTCTTTTTAATATTGCAGTTCAGGGATTGAGTTGTATGTTACAGCGAGGCTGTGATTTGGGTTTGATCGAGGGGATTAAGATTGGCCAGGATGGATTCACTTTATCTCACCTTCAATTTGCAGATGACACTCTTATATTCAGCTCAGCCTCCTTATTCAGCATGCAGAATATTAAGCGAATCCTTTTATGCTTTGAATTAATGTCAGGTTTGAAGGTTAACTTTTTCAAAAGCAGCATCTTTGGTGTGGGTATAGATGAACATATATCTAATTACACTGCAGAAATTCTCCGATGTAAACAGGAGCGCCTCCCATTCAAATATCTTGGCCTTCCCATTGGGGCAAGCTCTTGTAGAACTTTGATGTGGAAGCCTATTCTAAATAATATCAGTGCTAGGTTGGCTTCGTGGAAAGGCAGACTATTATCTATTGGGGGTAGGTTGTGCTTAATCAAATCTGTCCTAAGTAATCTACCCATTTACTTTCTCTCTTTGTTTCCTATGCTTGTGGCAATTGCAGCATCCATTGAAAAGAAATTCAGATCCTTCTTGTGGTCAGGCAAAGAGGGAGGTAAGAAAATATGCAAAGTTAGCTGGTCAACTATTTCTCTTCCAAAATATGCTGGTGGTCTTGGGATCGGCTCTCTAAGGGACAAAAATAAAGCTTTGTTGTTCAAATGGCTATGGAGGTTTGGTTCGGAGGAGTCGAGCATGTGGAAAGATGTGATTAACAACATATACAACTCTACATGCTCCACAATTATTCTGAAATATCCTATTTCAGGAACTGGAAGCACTTGGTCTCGTATTATTAATGGTGTTACAGATAACAGTCTGCAAGACATTGTGAATCATCAATCTATGGTGCTAGTTGGAAATGGAAAGAGGATTAAATTCTGGCTTGATGATTGGACATCTACTGGTAGCTTGGCAGATCAGTTTCCTGCACTTTTCTGGTTAACCAATGATAAAGAAGCAAGCCTTGATAAGATGGGGATGTGGGATGGTCATGCTTGGTTCTGGTTATTTACCTAGATTAGACCCTTGCAAGGTAGAAACTCTGGTCTTCTAGACCAAATGACTGTTATTCTTTCGAGAGTGCATCTGGACAAAGATGCAGAAGATAGATTAGTTTGGAAAGCAAACCCCTCTGGTAGATTCTCGGTCAAATCTCTATGTGGGCTGTTAAGTCCCAAACCCCTTATAGACACTAGCTTCTCTTTTACTGGGATTTGGAGAGGAATCGTCCCTCCTAAAGTTGAAGTATTCTGCTGGATGGCTATCATAAAGAAAATTAACACTCGTAGTATGTTGGTCAGAAGAGGTATATTGGACATCTCCGCTGCTGCTTGTCCCATTTGCTTAGATGAGGAAGAATCGGTAGATCATATCCTTCTACATTGTCACAAACATTGGATAGTTTGGTCTAAAATAATCAATTGATGGGGCTTATCGTGGTGTTGCCCACAGAACTTGGCAGCCCTTTTCTCTCAGTGGGATTCTTTGGTTTATGGAAAATTTCAGAAAAAAGCTTGGTTGATGCTGTTCTTTTCAGTGACATGGTCTCTTTGACTTCACCGTAATGATGTGATATTCAAGCAGACAAACCCGAATTATGATACTCTGTTTTTCCTTATTATTACTCGTCTCTGCTTATGGCTAAAGGCTATAGAACCTGATTTCTCTTATTCAGCTACAGATTTAATAAGGTCAGCGGAAGGGCTGTTACGATGGACTAATTATAAAAAACAAAGGGCAGTTGTTGTGTGGTCTCCCCCTATCACTAATAGCTTAAAATGGAATGTGGATGGCTCCTCTCTTGGGAAGCCGGGCCCCTCAGGTATAGGCGGAGTTTTGCGTAATCATAATGGGATTCTTCTTGGTATTTTCTCCATGTCAGCTGGGATTTTAGACTCCAATGTAGCCGAGCTAAAAGCGGTTGTCAAAGCTATTGAATTATCGGCCACTAATTGCCAACTGCACCATAAACACATTATTATTGAATCTGACTCTGCCAATGTCATTAGATGGATGAATAATCCTTATAATAGGCCTTGGCTACATCAGATTCTTTTCTCCTCTATTCAGAGATTAGCTTCATGCTTTGGTTCAATCACATTTACTCATTCTTTTCGTGAGAGTAATCACATGGCAGATCACATGGCTAAACAGGGAGTGTTTAGAAACACTAAATTTGTCGCTTGGCTCTAAATTTTGCTTGATATGCGGGTTTTGTTTTCTTTCAAATCTGGATCAAGGTGAAATTCTCTTAGCAATGCTTCCTGGTGTGGCATCAATTCCGCGTATTTTAGCTGTTTTTGTGTTGTTTTTTCTTCAATTCTGCTTCTTTTAGCTGCTATTTGTATTTTTGTTTCTTGGTTTGTTGACAATTTTTTCCATAGTTCTGCTAAACTTGAGCTGTAAGCAGATTCCGTATGTTTTCTATGTCCTCCCCACCAGATCTTGGCGTTTTCTAATACAATATTATACTTCTCAATATATATATATATATATATATATATATATATATATATAACCAAAGTGAACAGAGCTTGATAGATGACTTTATTCTTTTCCAGATTCGCTAACAAACTAAAAGAATTGTATTCTTGGCGTTTACTGTTCATAACTAACAAACTAAAATTAAAACTAGAAGAATTAT
>Ga0325402_1000512_pt1 | contig 27349 bp, 11 predicted proteins | sample PopdelMetagenome_22_FD_207212 | JGI IMG/M metagenome (GOLD analysis project Ga0325402, IMG submission 207212) | Populus deltoides microbial communities from Bellville, Georgia, United States - Xylem-PdKOR-R3 | ecosystem: Host-associated > Plants > Phyllosphere > Stem > Wood/Secondary xylem... | reverse complement strand
AATAAAATTACATTTTTTTTTTTTTTTTTTTGGTTCTTTTTTTTTTTTTTTTTTTTTTTCCCCCCCCCCCCCCCCCCCCCCCGCGGCTCTATATTCGTAGTTGTTTGTGTTTGCAACGTTTAGCTTGACAAAAGGATCCTGAAAACCTGCCTTGACAGGCTTTGAATCATCTATTGAAAACCTTGCTAGTGCTATTTTCTAGGTACTGGTAGCTCCTTCACCAGAACATTCGTCTGTGTCTTTGCCAGTTGCTGGCTTGCTGCTTTATCCCATCTGTGTCTATAAGCTTCTTTTTTTTTCTGCTTTTGCTGTGAAGCAACTAAAATGCTAAGAGATGGGACATTTTGGATGATGTGTGTGCTTCTTGCATGTGATCCAACTTTTGTGTGAATTGAGGGGGTAAAACAGGACTTCAAAGCTGGCCTTTGTTCCTGTTCATCAGGACTGGGTTTGTTCTGAGGGTTCACGGAGGAGACCCTGAGAACCTATCTTGTGTACTCTCAGGTTTTATGTTATTTTTCTATTCGAATTAGGATTTTGATTATTATTATCCTGAAAAATTCGATTTAATAGTTATTTAAGAAGTTACAATCTATATTCTGAGAGCAAACTATTAGAAAAGAATTACTTGCTAATAAAATTCTCTGCTTGATCCATTTTGTAAAAAATCAAATTTTTCTTGTTTTTTCATTCATATTTTTCAAGGTAAATTCCATCATAGATGGAGGGAAAATCACATGTCCAAGTGATATCTATGTTGTAAAAATGAATTGAAGTTAAAATCACTTCAAAATTCAAACCAACGTTAATTTATTTTGGAAAATTCCCATTTTCAATCTGTGTTTGGCAGAAAAGCCAAGAAAAGGTGGGATCCATCGGCAGAATTGCTTTATTCTTCCCGCATATACTCACATGCCACACATTTGTAAAAGATAATTATAACATTATTGGTGCGTAGAACAAGCGACGACATCACTGTATTTGATGACTTTGATTTCGCCTCGCATCCGCCATATCGATAAGTCCTTGTTTGTTTGTCCCACCAAGCAACTTGCAAGATGGCAAGTACTCGTGTAGCATTTGGTTATTCAAGGACCATACTATAAATATATTGTTCCATTTTGTGCCTCACATCATGATGGTTCTTAGTAAAACAAACTACAACAATAATGAATACAAAAGTTTTAATTTTACCCATCATTTTTAAATATTATTTTCTATGCTTGGAATGATGGATGCATCTGTATCTTACACATGAATTTGTTATAATTTAGTGAAGATATGTATCATTATTCTTCTTGGACATTGTTCTTACTCCTTTTTGAACCCCACATGCTGAACATAGTGTAAACCCCTTTTGAGTCAAGTGTAGGAGTTTAGTTTATGTATGCTGAAAGATAAAAAATACCTTTTGAAAACTGTTGGAGCTGTTTTTCTACCTTCTTTATCCTCCCCTTTTATTGTCAAAATTATCATGTTTCTTAGATTGATTAGGAGTCTTCATACTACTAAATTTGTTCATTCTTTATCTGGTATTTAAGTTTGAATAAGTCCATCAGAATTTGCACTAAAAAACTAATCCTTCCGTTGCCGCATTTCTATTGTAATACCAATTTTATTCCAACTTAGGCTTTGTTTTTGACTAGGTTTCGTATAATATCTTATCATCCCAGCTATTTTTTGTCACTCATGACAAGTTGAAAAATTGGGCTACATCTTTATTGGGTCCTAGGGTTTGTTGTTCTTATGGTAGACTCTTAGTCAAATTGGAATGCTCAGCATTGTTAGTTTCTTGAATCAGATTAGGAAATCCTTTTGATGAACCAGGTTGCGGCCAGATTCATTTCTTCAAAAAAAAATTTCTCACTTTGAAACCTTCATGAGAGTTATATTCTTGTACATGTAGATGAATATGGATTTTTGAATAGCCTGATTTCAATATCAGAAGCTCAATATATTCTCATGTGAATGTCTAATGGGAAAGTAGAGAATCTTGCTGACACGACCAAAAGATTGATGTCTTCTCCCAAGTGCAGGAGTGTCAAAGTAATAAATAATATGGTAAGACCGCGATCGAACCACAGGGAGGTTAACTATATAAATTATAAATTATAAACAATAATAATAATAATAATGATAATGATAATACTAATAAAAATAATAATATTAGTAGTAGTAGTAGTAGTAGTAGTAGTAATAATAATATTAGTTCTAGTAAGTAATAACAATAACAACAACAATAATAATAAGAATTTAAAGAGGACTTTGAATTGTAAGATTAACTTAAGAATTACATAATAATAAAAACATGAATATATTAATTATCTTATTTAAATAACACCAATACTTTTAAATATTGTCAGGAATTCATGATGTTAACTTTATGATAACAACAAATCAAGTACCTTTGACATAGCACAATGCTGGTTATACCATACAATTGGGCTATGAAAGTGCCAAGTATTTGTTGTACCAAGGTGTTATACAACACAAATCTAGATTAAGCATTTAACAATCAAGATATTAATAAGATAAAAATGATAAGACATGTTAATAACAAGTTGTTTAGGATATAAGCATTGAAGTCCATATTGAGTTCATATTATACATATCGTTACACCATTAGTGTACCCTTTTCACCTTGACATGATAAACTTAGCCAAACATAATGAAGAAGAGAAACATAACTAAACAAGGTAAGAACATAGTTATGATATAAAGAATAAACAAGAGATTAATGAAAACAAAACTTAAGCATTACAAAAACATAAAGAAAGAAAGCAAGAATATGATCTTGATCTGCAAACCAAGATGTCTAAATGCATGGCAAATGCCTCTTTTTATAGGAAAAAATTCAGAACTATTGAATTAATGACTTATTGGTGAGTGGGTGGCCACCTCTTGACTTGGTAACACTCCTTATCTTCTTGTCTATCCAAAATGTCATTGCTAACATCAGAATTTGAACAAGTTGTCTTCATGAAAGTTCTATGAAATTGTCTCAACTTTCCAATAAAAAATAGTTTGGTGCATTCGGATTTCTAGAACTCCAAATATGGGCAGAACACTTAGCAGTGTCTGGAGTGGAGGATAGATTTTGACTTCTCTGTTGTTCCTATACTTTGAGCTTGAAAACGGCCTTTTTGAATCCTGGACTCTCATGAAAGTTTTAGGTCTATATCTTAGCTTTCCATCTATATAAACCAGATCTAAATCCAAGTTTCACAGCTCTAGTTATGATCCAATAACCAAATAGTGTTCCAGTTTAGACTACACCAGAATAACTTTTGTAAGCTTATCCCTCTCTTTGTCTTCTTAATTTTAGTAGTCAATCTCGTCAATTAATCATTTGATTTATGTGATAAGCCTGCATTTAATATGAACATTTACCATAAATTAAAGGTATCTTACATTATCAGACTTGTTATTATAGAACATCCTTTAGTTAAGGAGTTATTAATACTTCAAGTGCAAAATGATGATATAAAGCATTGATAAAAATACACTTTTAAGTACTAATCACCTATCATGAGAAGGATTTTGAATCGAGTTTTTTGCACAGTCTGTTCTTCAAAACAAATTTATCTCACTTTTAATCTTTCATGAAAGTTGCATGTAAACCTACATAAATAGATGAATTCAGGTTTTTGGATTTTCTCGATTCCAATAACAGAAGATCAAGATATTCTCAATTGAATATCTAGCGCTGAAAGTAGAGAAATCCTATCGCGAGAAGAGTTTCAGCCCAAGTTTTACACTTAAAGTTGAATTTATCTAATGCAACCATATTATATGGTAGTTTTACCTACATTTAACTAGTGTTTTGCTTATGTTTTATATATATAATTCCTTGATATTTTTTTTTTTATGTTTTGAAGGCACTTTTGGATGAAAGATGCAAAAAGGAGTAAATAGAAGGTAATTGGCAGATTTGACCTTTAGTCGATGTTTTGTGTAGAGCATGAGCTCTAGAGGTTGAAATGAAGTGATTCTGTGGCATTAAAAAGAAAACATCCAAACCTTTCTAGACATCTAAGGAAAGAAAATAAAATAATGAAGAGCATGGAAATCACAGCTTTCAAAGTCAAATCTCGCAATCTGCCAGTGTTGACCTTTGGCCATTTCGACTTGAATATCTAGAGCTACAAAAGTCTAATTCATGAAAAATCAATTTTTTTTGGATTTCTGACTCAAATGCCTATAAACGCTCAAAATTTAAGCCAAAAAAGATGTCATATGAGGGAGATATGATTTTTCAAATATGACAATTGAATTTTTCCAACAAATAGGTTTCGTGAAGAAACAAGCCCAAATTATGTTCTGAAGCATCTAAACCGATATCCAAGTTTTTATTTCAACAATTTAGCTCCTCTAAGTCAAAGCTTGAAGATTTCATGCAAGACAATTTCTCTTTTTTAGGAAAATAGTTATTGAAATACTTAAATGTAAACAGTCTACTTAAGGGAGGACTATTTTGTAAAATAGAGATTAGGGTTTTTTAGGATATAAAAAGAAAAAGAAAAGGGAAGGGGGCAGCTAGCCAAGAGGAGAAAAATTCCCCCCTCCTCTAAGAAACCCAAAATTATACATTCTTCCTTCTTTTTGATTAGTTGATCAACAAACATGCAAGACTAAACACTTTTTCTTGGTTGTAAGGATACGGAAACCTTCAGATTTCAAGAACTGTGAGATTTATTTTACCTTTTCATTTCAGTTTATATGATAAATATGTTTGTTCTCTTATGCTTATTTTTCATATGATTGTTTATTTTAATTGCTAGAACGGATTCTAAGTTATTATGGTAAACAATCTATTACTAAGTTTGGTATCAAAACTAAAGTTGTGGTATATAAACTTGTGAAGCAACTGAGTTTAATAATTATGACGAATCTACATTATTAATCTTAGGGAGAACATTGAATCAAATCAAACATAGACTATGGACAGTTATGTTTTCTTGATTAATCAACTTATCTAGTTCTTAAGGCTGCCATTGAATTAAATTACTAGTGCGGACACTGTGGTTGTTTGATGGTTAGGGCTAGTTATACGGTGGATCTGTTAACTATCCAATGCTAAAAAGAGATAAATATTCAAAATATAAATTGATATTTCTGTAGGTGGATGTGTACTTACGACCAAGGTTTGTTCTCTTGATAGATCTCTGATTTTATTAAATTTTTCTCACTTTGGATCCTTCATGAAAGTTGTAGTCCTATATGTGTAGATGAATTTTGGTTTTTTGAATTGCTTAATTTCGATAAAGGAAGCTCAAGATATTCCCTTTTGATGTTCTAACATTAAAGAAGAGAACCTTGCCACAAGAAGGTTTACAACCAAGTTTTGTTGCAATTTTGTTCTTCAAAAAGAATTTATCTTACTTTTAATCCTTCATGAAAATTTTTGTCCTATATGTTTAGATGATTTTTGGTTTTTGAATCGCCTAATTCATATATCAAAAGCTCAAGATATTCTTATTTGAATATGTAGCATTGAAAATAGAGAATCTTGCAGAGGAAGAGTTTTAGCCCCGGTTTTGCTCTAAAAGAAACTGATTATTGCTCTTAGGTTAGACTCTCATTCAGGCAAGGATGCTCGATATTGGTCACTTCCCAAATCAGATTAGGAGATCCTTTTCGACCAAATACATTATGGCTACATTCTGTTCTTCAAAAAGAATTTTTCTCTCTATGGATCCTTCATGAAAGTTGTAGTCCTATACGTGTAGATAAATTTTGGTATTTTGACTTGCCTAATTTTGATAAAGGAAGCTCAAGATATTTCCTTTTGATGATCTAGCGTGAAAGAAGAGAACCTTGCCATAAGATGGTTTACAACCGTGTTTTGTTGCAAATTTGTTCTTCAAAAAAAATTTATCTTACTTTTAATCCTGCATAAAAGTTGTTGTCCTATATGTGTAGATGATTTTTTGTTTTTGAATCGCTTAATTTAGATATCAGAAGTTCAAGATATTCTTATTTGAATATCTAGCATTGAAAGTAGAGAATCTTCTAGAGGAAGAATTTCAGCCCCGGTTTTGCACTTAAAGAAACTAATTTTTGCTACCATTATAATTTTTTAACGCACATAGTTCTTAGGTTAGGCTCTCATTTAGGCGGGGATGCTCCACATTGGTTAGTTCCTGAATCATATCAGGAGATCCTTTTGACCTCAGATTGCAGCCAGATTCTGCTCTTCAAAATGATTTTTTTTCTCTCACTTTGAATCCATCATAAAACTTGTAGTCCTGGATATGTAAATAAATTTGGACTTTTGAATTTCTTAATTTAGATATCAGGAGCTCAAGATATTCTCATTTGAATATTTAGTGTGAAAATAGAAAATCCTGTCAAAAGAAGGATTCTGACCTGAGTTTGTAGTTCTAATTCGAGGAACCAGATTTAATATTTCAAGAATTTATTGGTCAAGTTTAAACCATTTTAAGGATGTTATTTGGTTTTGTTGAGGGATAAAAAAAAGGACTGGATCGGGAAACGTCATTATAATTTCATTTGTTTTACGGCCACACTAGGGGAATTTTTTGCTTCTAAATGACGTCTTTGCAATATTTTATTTTTAACAAACCACACTGCATGTTAATGTTTATTGTCATTTTGAGGACCCCCTCCGGCCCTCCCTATCTGCAACTCTTTTCTTTTTCTCTACACAACCATTCCCGTTGTATTTTTCATTTTTCATATGCAAGACAGCCCCCTCCTTTTGTGATGCTAGATTTGTAGCACAGGAAACCATTTTTGCACCTCCTCTTTGACAGCTATGAGATGACATGAGGAGAGGAACCTCACCACCATCTAGTGGCTGGGATTTTATCCCTAACATAGATGGCTGGGATGATGTGTTAATGTTGGAAAGAAATCACTAAAATCAGCACATAATCATGAGAATATTGTAGTTTCCTCAATTGTATTATTTGACTGCAAATCAGCTGCGATTTGCTATCCTATATTAATGCATTGAATCTTTCCTAGATAGAGATATATTATGCTTTATATAAGCCCCCTCTATTGACCTAAAGGGGGAAGAGAAAAACATAAAACAAAGAGAAGATAAAATTGAAAGAGAGACAGGTAGTAAAAAAAGCGCAGAGAAGAGAGGGAGTTTCTCTCATTCATTCTTGCGTTACAATAAGATAAGTAAAGCAGAATGAAGGATAGGGAGAGAAGAGAAACTAAAACGAACAGACTAGAAAGAGAGAACACACAGGGACAGGGGGGACGAAACAAGGACAACAGCGGGGGAGAGCAATCCACACAGAAGAAGAAAAAGGAAAAAGTAGAGATTGGAACCTCTTCACAAGGAAGACGAAGGACAGTAATTGCTGCAGCAGCTCCTATCATTTTTTTGCCACCTTAAGCCACAGCAAACGACAACGAACATGCTCCTTCACTCCAGGTAATCTTCGTTACTTCCCTGATCTGTCTTGTTGTTTGGTTTAATTCACATTCCGCAGCAACTTCCCTGATCTGTCTTATTGTTTTGTTTGATCTGCATGCAGAACATGAGCAATTCACATTCCGCAGCAACTTCCCTGATCTGTCTTGTTGTTTTGTTTGATCTGCATGCAGAACATGAGCAATTCACATTCTGCAGCAAATGAAGGTATAATTAGTCAGTTGCTATACTGTGCAGAGTAGTTAGTAAATTATACCATCTGCTCTGGTTGGACTTTGTTAGTGCAGCCAACACGGTTGGGCCGAGCCCAACCATATAGAAAGAAAGTTAAAAAAAATCAAAAAAATTATAAGGTCCAGTCCATTTCAAAAAAATCAAAAAAATATATAGTTAAAAAATATGTAATTCTCTCATATTTTGATTAACATTGGCTTGTCCTGCTTATACCGTAAAGATATAAAATTTGATTTTCGTTGAAACATTGCAAAAATTATAAGGAAAAAAAAATCTTGTTACATGCATGCATGCGGCCAATACTCTACATTCAACATCCCTTTTTTTAAAAAAAAAATATTTGAAGTTTAAAAGAAAATGTGTTTTAGCATTGTAAACACAAAAATTATTTCCTTATATTTTGGATTTTACAACATGTTTGTAAATTTCAAAGGGTGTTGACCAATATTCCAAAAATATAAAAATCTTATTTTTGAGGAAGTCAGCTTTATTCACCATTAATATTTGGATAAAGAAATGTAACAACCCCAAATTTTACTGTTGGTTTATCAATTAATCATTCCCCCTATAAATGGCAAATGGAGCAATTTTTTTTTTACCTGCTGAAATTTCTAACAAAATTTATGTAGAGTCTCTTCTATATTCGGAGGTTCCAAGTTATCGACAATGTATCATGCACACATTTATAATCACATCTCATCCAAAATCACATCCATGATTTGTACAATCAATTGCTTAATTCATTCCAGATTATGCTCTGGACCATATTCATTATCTTACATCACAAGTATAAGCAAATAATTAAAAATAAATTTGATAACTAATATTTCATAAATATATATAACTAAGATTTCATAAATACATATAACACAACTGACACGACCAAAAGATTGATGTCTTCTCCCAAGTGCAGGAGTATCAAAGTAATAAATAACCCGGCAAGACCGAGGTCAAACCACATAAAGGTTAATTGTATAAATTATAAACAACAATAATAATAACAGTAGTAGCAGCAGCAGCAGCAGCAGCAGCAGTAGTAGTAAAATTTGATGAGAACTTTGAGATGGAAGATCAATGTAAGGATTAAACAATGATAATAACAAATATCAAGGTTATAGAATCCACTAATGATATGTCAAACAAGTATAGTATAAACTCTTATTATTCAATTGGAAACCACACACAAAGGAGGTTCCAATCAAATTATAAATTGTTAACATGATTACATTAGTTATCTTATTCGATTAATGCTAATACTTGTAAATGTTGTCAGGCATTCATGATTATAACTTATGTTAACAACAAATCAAGTTTATTTCATAGCTCAGGTGTCGGTTATACCATACAATATGGGCTATGAAAGTGCTAAGTATTTGTTGTACCAAATGTTATACAACATAAATCTAGATTTACCATTTAACAAGTAAAGTATTAAAAGTGAACAAGATAACAAATACAAAACATGTTAGTATCAAACATTAAGGTTCATGTTGAGTTTACACTATACTTATTCTTACACCATTAGTGTAACCTTTTCACCTTAACATAATAAACTTAACTAAACATAATAAAAGAAACAAAAATAAATAAACAAAATAAAAACATAAATAAGATAAAAGTTAACTAAGTAAAGGAAAGGAAATGAAAGGCATAAATTTAATATTAATGAAAGCAAAACATAAGCAATACAAAGAGAGAAAGCAAGAGTATGATCTTGATCTGGAAACCAAGAAGCCTAAATGCATGGCAAATGCCTCTTTTTATAGGCCAAAATTGGAAACTATTGATTTGATGACTAATTGATAAGTGGGTGGCCAACTCTTAACTTGGTGACAATCCTTATCTTCTCTTGTCTGCCCAAAACATCATTGATAACATCAGAATTGGAACACTTGAAAACATGAAAGTTGTAGGAAATGGTATCCACTTTCCAGGAAAAAAATTGAGGTCATTTGGACTTCTAGAACTCCAGATATGGGCCAAACACTAAATAGTGTACGAGCTGCAGGATAAATTCAGACTTCTTTGTTGTTGCTACAATTTGGACTTGAAAATGACCTTTTTTAATATTGAGCTTCCATGAAAGTTATAGGCCTATGTCTTACCTTTCCATTCATATAAAGTAGACCTAAATCCAAGATCTACAGCTCCAGATATGATCTAATTACCGAACAGTGTTCTGGTTTGGACTGCACCAACATCTCTTTTCTAAGTTTGGCCATCTCTTTGTCCTTTCAATTTCAGTTCTTAAACTTATCAATCAATCCTTTCATTTATGTGATAGGATATCTTATATTATTAGATATGTTATTATAAAATATGCTTTAGTTAAGGAGTTATTGATGCTTCAAGTGCAAAATGATGATATAAAATCTTGATAAAAATATACTTTTAAGTACTAATCAACAACATAGCTTAATATTTTAACATAATCTAATACATTCTAATATCCCAAGCATAGGTTGACACATTTAATATTCTAGAAACAAAATATTACTAATATAATATTTTATATAGATTACACGTTCATCGCATGATGAAATTACACCACAAAACCCTAAATTTTTAACTTATATAAAAAGAAATCAAGAACCTAAATCTTTATGAAATTTAGTTGCCCGTCCTAGGAACAACTACTCGGTTTCATAAAGATGCCGACACGAAAGTAACATTAACAATTTTAAAACCAAAATAGTTAATCACTATTCCACCTTTTTTTGGGAGGTTCTCAGGTATGCTGACGTCAAAGATTCTTGACATCATTAGCTTTCATCTCAAAAAGCTAATCAGGTTCCATAAATTTTTTCGATATCGACGTCACCCGCCAATATCATTAACTATTATGAACTAGAATAGTTAATCAAATTGAAATTTCTCCTCCCACATACCGAAAATGCTAATGTTAACCAATCTTAGTTAACATCATTAGCTTCCCATACTTGGGGCCGACTGATCAATTTCGAGGAACAATCCTTCCTACATTTCTTTGTTACTATATGTAACACCCTCAAATTATAATATCATAAAATCTCCCAACATTTCTTTATCAATGTCAAGTATTGGGTAATATGTCTAAAATTATGGAATTTTTTTTTTTTGAAAATTTCGGCAGCGTTTCCTCTATTTTTGTTGGTACCAAGTTATCGACAACACTTGTATTATATATCATTACGACTTCCATCTTGATCCAATCATCCTAGATCACATTCCATTCATCAAACAATAACTCAATATTTATACTTATCAATATATACAAGTCTTATAATATCAATTAGTAAATCAACATAAATGTACCACCAAAACAACTCAAAAGATAAAAAAAAATTCATTACTAAACATAATAAATGCTAACTAACTACATATAAGCCTTTAAACTACATAAATACAACATTAAGATTAAGAGTCATATTATATTTATATTAAATCTTATCTTATTATTTTGAAAATGATTTGGTCATACTAACAACTATACATATATATAATATATCCACTACATATTACACCTTCTACTTAATTTTTACAACACAAAGGATTTACACTGAAAGTAAAGACATGAATATTACAATATTCTAAAATGATAATCAGGAGAATTCCTACATCTAACGATCTGCATCACCTCGTAGTGTACCTGTTTCAACAATAACCATATTAATTAACTTACTCACTATATTAGTCTAATATTAATTAATTACTCTTAACCTTTAAAATTTGATACTTCTACTTCAATCTAACTTAATCCCTTAATTTACATAATCTTTTCAAAACTTAAAAATCCAGCTAACTCATCTTAATTACCAAATAAATCTAACACTTCCATATAATTACTCAGAAATTTGATTTCCTTCCTCGGTCACCAATAAATCCAGTAATTCCATTCAAATTACCCATCATCTGGCTAACCTCTTTTGTTAGCTAATCAATCTAGTAATTCCATATGAATTACTCCTTATCCGGTTAACCTATTTGTTAACCAATAAAACCGGTAATTCTCTTGATTATCCAAAAATCCAGCTAACTCATTTCGGTTACTAGAATCAATCTAGTAATTCCATATAAATTACCCAGTATCCGGCTAATCTCTTTTGTTAGCCAATCAATCCAGTAATTCCATTCGAATTACCCAGCATCCAGCTAACCTCTTTTATTAGCCAAACAATCCGGTAATTCCATATGAATTATCCCATATCCGGTTAACCTTTTTATTAACCAATAAAACCGATAATTTCACATAATTTACCGGTAATTCACATAATCATAACTCAATTTATTCATTTGCTCCATTCGATTAATATCAATTAAATAAGCAACATAGATTATTAGGGAAACTAAAAATTACAAAGTAAGGTGATGAATCACCTACCTTCTGCTCAGGATGACCCAACTCCTTTTGTCTGATAATTAGCTCCAAACACAACTCCTGAATCAATCAAGTGTCATTATATCATTAGTCCATCAATATTTTTCTTACGTGCCGAAACACAAAGCACGTAATACTTTTATTTATAATTTTTTCTAACAAAAATTCATTCTCAAATATAACATCATTATCTTACATACAACCTCATATTTAACTCAAGTTACTTCTTTGCTTACTCTATGTTCATAATTCCTCCATCAAATAATTCTTCTATTCTTTATACCCTCACATCATATTATTTATTTTATCTAAATACTATATTCAAACACAACCTAGACATCTTGTCTTCATATTTTCTTTTAACTAGTTTATTTCTCTTTTAATTTGAATTTACTTATTATTATTATTATTATTATTATTATTATTATTTTCTGAACTTAAATGTTATCTCTTCATTTAGTCTTTCTTACATTTTCAATTGTCATGATTAAACATGGTTTTTTTCTAAACATTAACATCAAAACTCATTCTCCCACTTTTTCCTTCATTTGGCCGAATGTGATGTTTCTTTTTCCTCCCCTAAATTTTTCTTCATTTACTTGTTGTTGTAACCCAATTTTGGATTCACCAAGATTTTCTTGAATGTTATTTTATTTCTAGTATTATTTATAAAAATCCAAAAAAATTAAGAAAAAGTTTAAAATTCAACAAAAATATTTTGCTCGAGTCAACCGCATCTTTCCATAAGAACCGATTCCACCAGGTCAATACGGGTCAAACCATGTCGACCAGGGTAAAAAATGAGTTTCAGGCCGTTTCGAGTCAAAACCGTCATTTTCGGTCAAAACCGAGTCCACCGAGTCAATATGAGTCAAACCATGTCGACCAGGGTAAAAAACGAGTTTCAGGTCGTTTCGGGTCAAAACCGAGTCCACCGCGTCAATACGGGTCAAACCATGTCGACCAGGGTAAAAAATGAGTTTCCGGCCGTTTCAGGTCAAAACCGTCATATTCGGTCAAAATCGAGTCCACCGAGTCAATACGGGTCCAACCATGTCGACTGGGGTAACAAATGAGTTTCATATCATTTTGGGTCAAAATTGTTATTTTCGGTCATTAAAATTGATTTTTAGCGGTTGAAACGGGGTTTTTCTAATACTAATTTGAGTTTTTAATTTTACATATATAAATATTTATTATTATATATAATAATACAAAATTTGTCATACTAGGCGCCGATAGTAGGCGGAGAAGCTGCGACGATGAAATTTTTCTTTAAAGCAGAGTCATGCCAGCTGCATTAGATTTATGTCTCCTGTCAATGGCTATAAATAGCCAGTGATAGTTCGCTAGAGGGAGGAGGAGGAGGAGAAGGAAGAGAAAGAAAAAAAAGAAAGAAAAGAATTGCAAACATTATTCACGTTTTTTTACTATTTCTTCATGCGAGTAAGATATTGATTTAAAAAAAACAATATGAAAATATCACATATATCCTAACCGTTAAATTTAATAGTGTTTAGATCTAAACCGTTGATTTAATAAGATACAATAGGGCTTACTACACTAGATTAACACCCAAATCCATCTCAGCCCTTAAAACAATTTTCCCTTAGATCCTGTGGCGCCACGTCACCCGGTGTACCAAGCTTTCGGTACACCGCGACACACCCGATCACACCTCAGCCCATCCTGACCGTCCGATCAACTTGTAGATCAAACCAATCACAGCCGCAGGATCAGTTCATCCACGATCCAACGGTTCACAGACTTCAGCGGCACCGGTGCACCATGCGCGCGTTCGCACCGTATCAAATCTCAGAGTCTCTCTCTCCTCTCGCCGGCGATTCTCTCTCTCTCATCTGATCTTCATTTTCCGGCCGTTTGAAGCTTCCGAACCACCACTTAAAGGTGTCTTGCCTCCTATAAAGCAAAACCCCGGCCGTTTTCAGCGTTTTCGCCTCCCCATCTGGCCGGAAAAAGGCTGCGATTGTCGTCGGCCACTGAAGTTTCAAACCGACAATTCTCCCTCGCCATCCATCAACAGCCGTCAAGACCACCGCCATTAGAATCCTCGCCCTCAGATCTACCAGAATCAACCATTTTTTGGCCGGAAATCTCGCCAGAAAATTCAACCGCTCCAACTGTAACCTCGCGTGAGCCACACGCGCCGCCAGTGGCATTTTCATAAATTTCGGGGAAATTCAAGGGTATTTCAGTATTTTGCCTATACAGTGGCACTCAAGTAATTTTTTGGGGTTCCTGATTTTATTTTTGATATTTTTTGTATATATAAATGCTTGTAAATTTTCTTGCTTGTCGTAAAAACACAAAAAACCAAAGTCGACATGACTCTTTTTTAGAAAAGGACCGATGTCAAAAATTTAAATACCAAATATGGATTATGTCCATTATTTCTTTTGGTAACCCAGACGTAATTCTCCTTTTTAGGGTTAAAACATCATTTTTTAGATGAGTCTCCTAATTTTTAGGGACTAATGTCATTTTTAACGCGTCTCCTATTTTAGGGACCGACATTAACCATTTTAAAAAAAATTACCAATAAGCCCAAAATATAATAGTATTTGAATCAAATAAAAAACACACAAGTAAGGATAACCTTTCTATTGAAAGGATGTTTTAAGGGTGGTGTCTACCTTCCCTTAATCATAACTAACCCCGTATCCGAATCTCTGGGACCAGTGTCTAATTTGGGATTTCTAGTTCCCTCAAATTACTAGATGATGACTCCAATAAAATTTTTATTTCCCCCGATTGAGAAAAAACCCTTTTTGTTAAATAAACAAAAAAGTGGGAGCTGTCGCCCGACGTCGTGTATCGACACTTGTTATTTCAACTTGTTTTCATTCTATTCCACTTCAATTTCATCATTTTTCCTTCCCCTCCTAATTCCCCTAAATTCACATAAGAACCCTAAGTTCCAAAATCTAGGATTTAAGGGAAACTAAGGTAAAATTCCATGAAATTACTTCCTAACTTAATCAAATAAGCTTAAGAAAACATCTAAATCAAACATTAAATCTAAACTTCTCATGCTTACCCATTGCTTTTCTTTCAATTTCTCTTCTCTTCAAAAGTTAGCTGAATTCCCCTTTCTCAAATCCTCCTTCCTTCACTTGATTTACTGTTTTATAGGCTAAACTTGCAAGTTTATAAAATTATTCTCTCAATGTCCTTATTGTTTTTCCTTACTTTTCTCTCTTTCTCTCACATTATGCTCTGTTTTTCTTTTCATCTTTTTGTTTCTTCCCATTCGGCAGTTAATAAAAGAGGAGAGCTTATATGTTTTCTTTTCAATGGCAATTAACTATTTTGCCCTTAATGAAGATTTTTGCCTCTATTTGACGGTTTTTATTTTTTTGCTAACACTACCAAGCTCCATTCATCTTAAAATTTTAACTAGATTTTATTCAATATATTTTAAGGTTCCTCATAAAATTTCAGCTCAATCCGATGGTCGATCCATATTTTAACCAGAATATCTCTAAAAATTCTGAAATTTTAACCCAAGCTAAGAAATCATATTAGAAGGCTCCACGCAAAATTTCAGAATTTTATGATAACCCAATCAAGAGTTACGAATTTTTTTATTTTACATAAAACTAGTCAATTTATGATTTTTCACCCGAAGGTTTAACACTATATGTTTCCTCCTAGAGAACCTATAAATTAATTTGGGTTCTCTGTTTCCATATTCCTTATTTATTTTATTTTTTTTTTATAATGTAACCGTTCTTTCTTTTTCTTTTTCTCATCAATAAGCACCAACATTTATAGTTCAATAGTAAATTAAAATAATTATCAACTATAAAAGATATAGGCACCGAGTGCCTACCTGCTATGGACGCTTGACTTGCGTTTCCCTGCTGTTGTTGCACTTTTCCAGCAATTCCTCCTGAAACCACAAATATCCATTAATATTCTATGTTAATCCAGATATCATAACATAACAACAGAAATGGTGATAATATTCATTTCTCTTTATCATTATTCTTTCTCACCTAACTCCCTCATTATCATCTTTTAAAATTTCAACTCTTTAGTAATCTTAAAGAGCATCATGACTTTAATTTTAATCATGTTTTATTCTCTTCTAAAGATCATGACACAACATTACACATTTACAAAAGGGCAAGAAATGAATTCTATCCTTAATATGACTAAAACTCACCATTTTGTCTACTTGATCAAATCTGTCAGCAGTGACGATAGTTGCAGCTCTTCTCAAATTTTTATTCATATCTAGATTTCTAGAATACCAAATTAGACGAGGTCGGACTCGTTGGAAAGCTAACACTCTAGGCTACAAAGGTACCCTTGATTTTATAGTTTTTAGGTTCAAATTCACGCAAGAACCTGGGCAACGAACCTACACTGTTTTGTTAATGGAGAAAGTATCTCCAATTCATCTTCAATCCCTGCTTCCTCATCAGTCACAGCGATGCCTTCCCTTTATTCATGCAACCCATCTCATTTATGTCCTTTTAAGGTCATTTGTAACAAGTAAATTAATTAAACAAATCATGAGTTTTCATTCCCTCCCTACATTATCTCTTAGCCGAGAACATGCTTAAGGGAACTAAGAGTTCCTTCCTCTCTTTTATGCACTCATTTCTTCTTCTTTAAGGCCCTTGGATTATTCTAGTCCATTTAATACCCTTAGATTATTCTAGTCCATTTAATCTCATTCATTTATGTATTTTCCCAATATTTTATGTTAAAGAACCTTATTTTCCAATTCAAGAAAATCATAAACTTCTAATCAAATTGAAGTTAATTTCATAGAAATGGAAATTAGAACTCTTTACTTGGATGAAATCTAAGCTTTACCTCACAAATTTTAGAAGAATCTTAGCCTCCATCTCCTTGCACATAGCCAACCACTCTTCCCCCTCTTTCCTTCACCAATTCTTCACTTTTTTTCTTGTTAATTCTCCACCCGCTTGTGTTCCTCCACTTAATAATTCTAAAGCTTTTGTATGGGTATACTAATTTTAAGTGTTTGCTTAGATTTGATAAAGGAAAAATCTAAAATTCTCCCCCCTCTTCTTCTTGTTATCAGCCCGACTGTGGAATGAGAGAAGAAATGGGTATTTATAATTTAGCCAACTTGTCTACGTTACACCTTTAACAAAGGCCAAAAAATGAATTTTATCCTTAGAACGACTAAAACTCGCCATTTTATCTATTTGACCAAATCTGCCAGCAATGGCGACAACTACAACTCTTCTTAGATTTTTTTTATATATCTAGAGTTCTAGAACACCAAATTAGACGAGGTTGGATTTGTTGGAAAGCTAACATTTTAGGCTATAACTTCTACGAGGGACCCTCCCTCAATTTTATAGTTTTCAAATTCAAATTTGCTCAAGAACCAGGCTAACAAACCTGCCCTATTTTGTTAATGGAGAAAGTACCTCTAATTCATCTTCAATCCCTTCTTCCTCATAAGTCATAGCCATGCCTTCCCTTTATTCATGGCAACTCGTCTCTTTTATGTCCTTTTAAGATCATTTGTAACAAGTAAATTAATTAAACAAATCATAAGTTTTAATTCCCTCTCTGTGTTATCTCTTAGCCGAGAACATGCTCAAAGGAACTAAAAGTTCCCTTCCTCTCTTTTATGCACTCATTTCTTCTTCTTTAAGGCCTTAGATTATTCTAGTCCATTTAATCTCATTCATTTATGCATTTTTTCAATATTTTATGTTAAAGAACCCTAATTCCTAATTCAAGAAAATCATGAACTTCTAATCAAATTGAAGTTAATTTTATAAAAATTGGAATTAAAACTCCTTACTTGATGAAATCTAAAGCTTTACTTCATAAATTTTAGAGGAATCTTAGCCTCCATCTCCTTGCACATAGTCGGCCACTCTTCCCCCTCTTTCCTTCACCAATTCTTCACTTTTCTTCGTGTTAATTCTCCACCCACTTGTGTTCCTCCATTTAATAATTCTAAGGCTTTTGTGTGGGCATACTAATTATAAGTGTTTGCTTAGATTTGATAAAGGAAAAATCTAAAATTCCCCTCCCTTTTCTTCTTGTTATCAACCGGGTGTGGAATGAGAGAAGAAATAGGCATTTATATTCCCATTTCTTCTTTCCAATTTGGCCCCATATTTCTCCCTTTTTCATATTCCACCCCCCTTCTTTTCTTTCTTTTGTTTTTTAATCACTGTTATTTTAATTACTTTAATATTTTATTATTATTATTATTATTATTATAAACCTCCGTCTTTCTGTATATTTTCTTCTTGGGCTTCACAAGAAATCCCACACCACAGGAATTAATAGCCAAAGTATTATTGGGAAAAACCGGTTATTATTGACTGTTAATGTTTGTGTTATAACCTAATTTTTTATCTTTTTATTTTTATTTTTATTCATTTATTTTTTTTAAAAAAAATATAATAAAAAATGAATTAAATAAATAATACATTAAAATCTGGGTTAAAGCAACATGATTGGAATTTTTTATATTTAATTAACCCAAATCAAGTGCTTAATTGGAAAAATTGATAAGTTTTTGGCCTTAATCGAGCTTGGAATTGATTTAATTATTTAAATCAAGGGTTTACTTGAAAAATTGATAAGTTTTGGACTTAATTGAGCTTGAAATTAAGTTAAGTAATGAAATCAATGGCTTAATTGTATAATTATTGAGATTTGATGGTCAATTAGGGACTTGATTGATAAAATCGAAAACCAAGGACTAAATTGAAAAGGAAACGCAAATAGAGGGTTTCAAATTAATTAAATTAGGGACTTAATTAAAGAAATTATATATTTTAGGGTTACTTAGAGGCACAATTGCAATAGATTAAATCCAAGGACTGAATTGAAAATTCTCTGAAATACAAGGGTCAAATTACAATTTATCCAGAGGCTTAATTACAAAATATACACCAAAACGGCACCGTTTCCAAGCACTGTTCATCTTTTTCGGCTGGTAGAGCAACGATCGACCGCCACCATTACTTCGCCACCCACGATGCAGTACGTTACTAAAACATACTGCATTCTCTGACAATAAAGACAGAGAGAAGGAACAGAAATGGTTGGGGGGGGGGGGGGAGAGATGAAGGGGAAGTCAGACGAAAAGGGGACGATTGGCCGGAGAGAAGGCCGGAAAAAAAGGAGAACAAAGACGAGGGGGGCCGAGAGAAAATACGGTAGGTTGACTAGAGAGAAATGGGCTATAAACGGAAAAACAAAATAAAACAGAGGAAACGGCGCAGATGAAGGTTGCTCTGTCGTTGCTTTCACCCCTGCAGAATAGGAACAATCCGAACGCAAAGAAGAACACCAGCCATAAGAAATCAACGTCTTCATCCCTTTTTTAGCTCATCATCACCACAGCTGCAGGAAAACGAATGGAGGCAGTGGGCATCAAAGCATAGAAGAGCCGACAGAAAGCTTATAAACGAAGGAGGAACGCTACCGCACTGCAACTGTCTTTGCCCAGAAGCAGGCAAGTTCGCTTCACCTCTCATTTCCTTCTTTGCTGCAATTGCAAACAAGTTGCACTGTGGAGACACTCCACGCGTGCACGCAACAGGTGAAGGCCCAGCCAAGCCACTGGCCTGGGACAGTGGCCAGGCCGGGCAAAGCAGTTGGGTCAGCTTAGACTACATGGGCTAGGCCAGTGTAATCCCAAAAAAATAAAATAAAAATAAAAAAAGCATAGAAAAATAATAATAAAAAATATATTTTTGTATATATAAAAATACACAAAATTGTGCATGCCCAAAAAAAATGTATTTTACCAATTTATTCCTTGATCCTGAATCAGGATTAAAAAAATACTAATTTATTATATAACATACATGATTTTAATTTAAATTCAAATAAAAATTAACTTTAAATTATACAATACAGACACAACAATTATCTAAATATAACTTTAAAATTTAAAACATTCTTAAATTGTCAAGAATCAAAACTAAAAAGAATTTTTATTAAAATAATTTACCTTCACTAGAAACATTTCTAAGTATTTGCTTGATAAGCTAGTGAAGGAAGTCATACTTGTTTTTAGATACTCCAACTCTTCTTAAAAATAAAAAATCACGGTGTGCATGCTCTTTATGTTCCATATTTCTTAGTTGAAGTTGGGTGTTGTAGACTCTCTAGGGACTTATATGTATATATGTTATTTACAATAAACTGATATATGTGTATGGATGCAAATGTATGTACATACACGTTGGGTATGGATGGCAAAAACTCATGCAAAATGAATATTTAGGGAGTTCATGCTTTAAGGGAAGGTTTTAGGGTCATTACATGAGAGTAAAATTTCTATCTGGTCTTAAAATATATATGAACTACCTAGTAACTACCTTATATAAAGGCAATATAGGAGTTTACAAGAAATGGTTGGGGCACAATATGACTGTCATTTCCGAGTAAATATTCAGTTCATAGTTGGATGTTTCATGAATTTGAACCTCGACTGAAAGTCATGAAGCAGACCACTATTCCCACCTAACATAGAATTGGGTCTCCTTGTGAAAATAATAATCAAGAAATAAAAATGCTAAAGTGAAAAAAAAATATATGAGCTAAAATTAAACAAACCATGACAAATGGACAAATAATCATGCAAACAAAGCTTAGTCTAACAAGAAAATGTGTTCCCCAATGAGGTAGCCATCCCATCATGGGGCAACATCGAACAATGCACTCTGAAATGTGGTGCAACCCTGAGAGGGGTTGTTGTTGGGAAAAGAAAAACGATTTTTTAGTTTAATCATAAAATTATGATGAGGGTTCAAGAGTCATCACCTAATATTAAGATTACTAAGAAACCTATGGTTTACAAGAGTTTAAGTAAATGATTGGTTGTATAAGGAAAAGACATATCACCTGTAGTGTACCTTACCTAAAGTAAACTGCATTATGTATGATTGTTTTTCTAAGTTAAATTTTATGGTAGGCCAATTCAAGTCCATCCCACCCCACCAAATAATTATAGTGTAGAACGTGATGTTCTGCTTGCAACCAAAATGGTTGCAGGCTGCAAGGAGAAGAGAGGGATAGAAAGAGGAGAAGCTCATTTGGTGTCAGAGTTTCAGTTGTGATCAGGAGGTTTAATTAGTGGCTCAGGAGGTATTGGTGAAAGAAATGGTGGCTAGTGTTAGTTGTGGGAGACGAGAAGAAACTTGTAGAGGAGAGAGAAAGAGGAGCTAATAGTGGCTATTCTGTGATCGGTGAGGAGATGGGTTGGTGGATAAGGTCGAGCCAATCTTGTTCACAACGATGCTGAGGTGGAAGTGGCTGAAGAGGCGACAAAGAGAGAGAAGTGTTAACTGAGAAGGAAAACTAAGGAAAACTAATTTTTGGCTGGCTTTGAACTTGATTTTCTTTGTGCTTAGGCCAGGAAATCCACCTCTATTTTTTTGGTAAATGTGGGTGTTCGGGCTAGCTTACACATACCTCAACTAATCCTTTAAAGCCTTGAAGTTAATGATCATGTAAGCTTTTAATGGCCTTGAGGTTTGTTGTAACCCATTTTTGGGTCCCCGCGCAAAAAGCAAAAAAATCAATCAAAAAGAAAAAAAAGGGAAAAAAAATCAAGTAATGATGGTTGGATGTCAAAGCACCTAGAAAATAACTCAGATTTGATTAAGGAGGCTTGAAAATACAAAAATTAAAATTCGATAGCATATCATTGACTAATAAGAGCTTGATTGACAAAGAAAATTTAACATGAGAATGAAATATCTAAAATCAAATGTTTATTAGACTCAATTAAATTTATTAAAGGTTTAATTAAGTTTATGAAGAGTTTGATTGAAAGAAAATGGGATTTTGAAGTCAATTTAAGTTTTGGGGAGATATTATAATTTTTTATAGTTAATATAGTCAAATCAAGGGCTTAATTGCATAAATCCAAAACCAAGGACCAAATTGGAAAAGGCATGTAAATAGAAGAGTTGTAATTAACCAAATCAAGGTCCCAATTGAAGAAATTAGAAGTTTATTAATCAATTGAGGGTTAAATTGCATAAATCATAAACCAAAGACTAAAGTGGAAAAGGTGACTAACTTCAATGTCGACAATTGATTTTTTTAGCAGAGATGCAATTGAATTGATTTTTAAATCAAAATTGCAATTTAGGACTTGATTGAACAAATTACAATTTGAAGACTGATTGGAATCTTATGTTTCTGCTGTCGTTTTCTATTAAATGAAATGATGCGTTTTGTCTAAAGCAACATTGTTTCATCAACTGCTTCAAAAATAATATAATAATAATAAAAAGACCCAAGGGGAATAGAGACACAGAAAAAAGGGGGGAAGGGGGAAAAAGAAAATTCAAGGAGAGGACAGAAGGAGGAGGAACCAGAGTGAACAAAAGAGAAAAAGAAAAAAAAGAGAGAAAAACATAGAAAGAAGAGGGAGAAGAAGAAGAACCACTGCCTACCACCTTCAGCCTGGCAGTGCCACCGTTGCCTTTCCTCTCCACCGCCACTAGCAGCGCCGATCAGAATAACAGAGGAAGAGAGCAAAAATAGAAAAAACACAAAGAAAAAAGAAGAAAGGGGTGACCACCACCCTTGTAGCCTTCGCTGCTGCATGAGTCGCCAGCAGCACTACCTCGAAGCCATCCCAACTGGTCACCGCGAACCACCAGCATCGCCACCACTCTAAGTAACTTCGCCTCCCTCGTCCTTGTTTAGCCTCGCTTGCATTTGAATGTAGAATGTGAATAAATCACTTTTTGTAGAAAATGCAGATTTGATTTGATAATGTGCTTATGTGCAATAATCAACTCATTTGGTTATGCGCTGGAACATCAGCCTAGCCCACAGTATATGGGCCAAGTTCGACCTTGTGTTTTTATTGTTTTAAAAAATCAAAAATATTTTTTGGAATTTTACAATTCCCCTACGTATTTGTTATGTCATTTTGATTAGTATCAGACAGTATTTTATGTTGCTAAAATACAACATTTCATATTAAAATACCTAGTTTTCGTCAAAACTTCCAAAATACAGAAAAAAATTGAAAAAATAAATATTTTCGTGCATATTACCAAGTCTTTCAAAGCTACAAAGAAAAATCATATTGTGTTTTAATACAACAATGAAAACTTTTAAATATGTTTTAGCATGCATTTTGGCTTTAATAACCAGTTTGTTAAAGTCATAAGAACTTTGGCCAAAATTTTATTTTGTTTGTCTTGTGGTATTCGTGAGATGACCTTATATGTAAGGCATGTTCGGGATATGAAATTATTTTTATGGCCGCTAGAACAATTAACTTTTACCCATAAGATAAATAACCTCCTTATTGAGGAGGGCTTTTTCTTGAACCTTTAGAACAGACCAACAACTAGAAAATGTAACAAAACCTTAGATTTTATCAGACATTAAAACATTGTAGCCTATATTAGGTAGGATGTATTTAGGGTGCTAATACCTTCCATTTATGCTACCAGTCTCCGTACTCCATTTCCAAGACTAGTTAGGGTTCCTAGTGATCAAAATATTAGGCGGCGACTCCCATTCTATTTTCCACTCATAATAGGCAAGAATTCCTTATCTCTCTATATTTGCTAAATAGACTTACATTTGAGGGTGAACGATTCATCGCAATGCCACACACGTGCGACAGAATGGTAACTCCACCAGGGACTGTTGTAGACTAAGCTTTGTTTTCATATGATAATTGTGTTTGTCTGGTTTGCGAGTTTTTTTGTTAACATATTTTATTGATTTTTGCACATTTTTAATCAATGTACATATTTGTTCATACATTATAGATAATTGCCTCATGCATCACATATATTTATTTTTGGAAGCACACACAAGCTTCTAGGTTAAGTGGGAAATTAGCGATCTACCCTATGACTATTGGTCAGGGTTCAAATGCGTGAAACACCCAACTCATATCTGAGTGTCTGCTTGGTAATGGTGGGTATACATGCCTTAACCATTTCTCGTAACTCCCCTATACTATCTTTACAAATATTGTCAATAGGCATATATGAGACCCTTTTAAGACCAGATAGAGAACCTATCCATATTCACATAATGAATAGAGTATGTTCTTAGGTTGTATGTGCCATCTTTATTTGTATAAGGACAAACCCTTCTCGAAGCATCTTGAACTAAAGACTTGTGAGTGACACGATGACCATCACTTAGAAAATTTTCATTGTAAAGTTTGGGCAAGAATCAGGAGTCTTGTTTCATCATGCAAGAGTTACGACCAAATGTCACCCCTTGAAAGACGAGTTCATCATATAGAAAAATATTCATACATTTGTCATACATGCACTAGGATGAAAAAATAGGTTCCCCCACCTGAGGTTTACTACACTAGACTGAGAAAGAAAAGATGGAAAAAGAAGAAAGGGGTTTTATAAAGGCTCATTAACAAAGGGAAATTGAGAGCATAAAATGTGAAGTGGCTAGACTCACAGATCTATTTGAACAACTGTTGAGGATCAAATAAAGAGGGAATGTCTGCATAGTCTTTTATGAGAATACCATTAGTCTATGTCCAACACAGGAAAACATAATTGAATCTTCTCCTTAACACTCCACTATTGCATTGTTAGTAAATCACCGCCTCTACATCCAGCAATAGCACCCAATAGTTGCTAGCTTTCTGTGTTTTAGCTCCTTAGAAGTCATCTTTATTATGAGCTTCATTTCCTTTCTTGCAAAATAAGATATTAATTTGAAAAATAGGAGTCGACACTGAACTTCAACCTTGTAGAGCTCTATCCATAGAAATCTATTTGCAGGTTTGTAAGTGGGGAATCTAAGAGGGGATGCAGTAGTTTCAGATTATCTATAATTTTCTCCTACCAGTGTTCATATTAAAACACAGAAGTAGAGAGAATAAATAGACTTGGACTAAAAATTAAGAAGAAGACTGAAATTTTAAATAGATCAGAACTCCCTCTATAGGCATCTATTTCTTCCACTATTAATGAGGAATCAAAGATAAGGCAAGGAGTTTCAGCTTCATCGGGTTCTCCTCTAGTAGACACAATGTATGAGTCCACGCATTGGCAGCAGTAGGCAATGTATTTTTAGGTGCTATCAACGTTTCCAAAAATCCTCTTACAATAACAACATTGAAAGATTAACATAATGTTGTTGAGATTGTCAATGAATGGAATAAGTGATGAAGAGGGGAAAAATTGAAGGTTCTATTCTGGATTCCAGAACAAAGATGAGAGATGAATAAGAAGATATCTCTAAAGATGAGAAACTTTAGTTATGTGCCAGGTCATGTACCAACATCAACCACTTAAATGCCTTTGTCAAAATTGACATCGCTTTACCATGCGAGTTTATCAATATCATCTACAAGATTCTAGATTTGTTGTTCCAATTGCTTTAAATCCCATGCAACCACTATTTTCTAGGTGGTATAATCCAAACAAGAGATTTGAATATCAGGGGTGTGTTTCGGGCTATTCAGTTGACTAGTTGTAAGAATTTCAAGAATTAAATCTAAAGGTTTATAAGCAAAAAGGAAGTTGAGTTTGTGAAGAATGATATCGTTCGCCACGTTGTCACCCAAACATCTTTAGAATGGCAAATGATCAAGAATGCTTAGAAAAACCAGAAAAGCTGATCCAAGGATGGTGTTGAATTATCATGAATATGGTTATGGGATTTTGATGCTTTGTATTTTGTTTTGAAATCACATCTCATAGTTTGACAAAACATGTCTTTTCTTTGTCTTTTTTATTATTCTGAAATCATGAGATGTTTCTTTTAAAGGGTATTTTGACAAAATACTTTAATCAAACTCCAACATGCAATTAAAGTTAATCACTCCTGAAGATTAAACGTTTTTTTCTTACAGAAATGACTCGATGCTTGTTGAAATGACATGAGGTGACCAAATAATTTTGAACTCGCATATGAAACTAAACCACATACCTTGTAGCTATGTTTTAGTAGTATGCATAATAACATGTAGTGGATTTAGCAGTTATGGACTCGTGAATCATGATTCTTACAAGTCCAAATCATTACACTAGATAAGGTTAAAATTTATGTGTTCTAACCGACCTTGCTTGAAATGAGAAAATACCATTTTTGTTATCCCTTCACTTTCTAAAAATTATATCTCTTGTGGTCCCCATTTGAGCTTAATAGAATATTTCTTTCAAAGAAACCCTGATTAGGATCACACCTCATACTGGGGGCAAACGAGAGATATTTTGAAGACATTAATAAAATCAATAAAAAAGAGAATGTTAACAATAAAAAGCCAATATTTGAGATAGGGCTAAAAGAAAAGGAGACATAGACTATAGACTGGGGGTAGAAAATACCAATGTTAGTCTTTCATTATCATCTAGGCAAAGTAGCGAAGATGGGTGCTAGGATTAATCATGTCATAGTTATTGGACATAACACACACAAAAAATCAAACACCAAAAAAAAATACTGAGCTATAAAACATAACTTTTGCTATCTATGATAAAGTCTTTGTTGTCTTCAAAATGATCTAGATTGGTCATTTATCAAAGAAAAAGTCAAATTTGCATTATGGATCATGTTAAGAGAATTATGATGAAGTCAACATGGTTATATGCCATTTTGTCTACAAAGACAACAAAAGAAAAATAGATTGATGAATAGTTGAGGTTGATCTCAGGTCTTTGAAACATTCAAACACCTTTTTGAGCTTATAAATTTTCCTTTCTTTGATAGCCATAAACCATAGCGTGCATTGCGTGTTTTAAAAGCCCTTTTTTGATCAAGTAAGAAATCTGAACTGATAAATGGTGTTCTAAAAAACTTGAAAAGCTTTTCCATAAGAGTATGGCTTTGTGAATTAAGCTACTAGTTAATATGCATGCTGATAAAATAGGTGTTAAAAAAGAAAACACCCTTCCTTGATAAAACCTTGAGTTTTGATTTGAGCATCCTGACACGACCAAAAGATTGATGTCTTCTCCCAAGTGCTGGAGTGTCGAAGTAATAAATAACCCAGCAAGACCAAAGTCGAACCATAGGGAGGTTATAAATTATAGATAACAATAATACAATAACAACGATAACAACAACAATACTAACAATACTAACAACAACAATAACAATAATAGTAGTAGTAGTAGTAGTAGTAGTAGTAGTAATAAAGAAGAAGAAGAAGTTGATGAGAACTTTGAGATGGAAAATTAACGTAAGGATTAAACAATGATAACAACAAATATCAAGGTTAGAGGATCCACTAATGGTATTTCAAACAAGTATAGTATAAACTCTTATTATTCAATTGGAAACCACACACAAAGGAGGTTCCAATCAGATTATAAATTGTTAACATAATTACATTAGTT
>Ga0325402_1000511_pt1 | contig 27350 bp, 13 predicted proteins | sample PopdelMetagenome_22_FD_207212 | JGI IMG/M metagenome (GOLD analysis project Ga0325402, IMG submission 207212) | Populus deltoides microbial communities from Bellville, Georgia, United States - Xylem-PdKOR-R3 | ecosystem: Host-associated > Plants > Phyllosphere > Stem > Wood/Secondary xylem... | reverse complement strand
TGAGTTAATGATAAAAGTCTTGAATTTTCCTTTTTTTTTTCTTAAATGTTAGCTTGGCTTGAATATTTTTTTAATATTGGAAAAAAAAAATAACTTACTTCACAATGTAGAACTACTATCAATCTAGTCATGTTTGTTTACTAGAAAGTAGTTTTTTTTAAAGCGGTTTTTCATGAAAAGTAAATTATTTTTCAATGTATGGTAGTGTCATGAGAAATGAGTTGAAAAATACTTTCCAGTGATTGTTCATGTTCTGAGAAAATGAGCTGTAAAATAATTTATTAACATTATTAAAAGAATGGAGACCAAATCTAATAGATAAAAAAGTTGAATGATGATGAAATTAAAATAAAAAATAAATTTTATAAATTATTTCAAATAAAATAAATAGCAATCAAAGGAATGAGAAGATGATGAAATTAAACAAAAAATCAATTTCATAAATTATTTCAAATAAAATAAATAGCAATCAAAAGAATGGGTCCAAATATGATATATAAAATATTTCAATTAAAAAAGGATAAGAAAAAAAATAACAAAAAAAATGAGGTTCAAAGTTGGTATAAAAATCAAATTAAATTAAATTATAATGGATAAAATTGAAAAACAAAATCAAAACAAAATATATATAGCAATTAAAATATTAAGGATCAATATTTTGGATTGTGTTTTGATGTTTTTATTAGCTGATACTAAGGTTGAAGTTTTGGAAGTTTAAATCTTATACATGTTCTTGATGATTCGAGGTTATTTATTAGTTTTTTTTTATTTCAAACCTATTTTATAATGAGAATGTGGTTTGTTGGGGCTAAGACAACTTGTTTTGGAAGCCTAAAATGTATTTTTTGGGTTTGACAATGTATGTTGGGTTTTTTAAGCAATCTGGGTTCATGTTTTTCATGTTCATCCGAAAAACATTGTCTTGAGTACTAATTTTACGTTTCGTTTTGATTTGATTTTGGTTTCTGGAACTTTGTATATCATTATTGGTAACTAATCTAAAGGTTTTCATGAGTCAATAACTTGTTTTGTGGGTTTTAATCTTAGAGTTGGTTTTGAACCGAAATCTATTTTGACAAAAATTATAATGTTTAAGTAATAATCGAAGCAAATGGATACATGATTTTTTATCTATACTTGATTGCTAATTTGATGTTACGTTGCTAGGTTTGAGTTTGAATATTCTTTATTGTTCCTCGTGTTCTTCATTTTTCTTGGTGTTTGATATGTTTTTGTTAGAAATTTTCATGTTTTTTATGTTTTTTTCTAGTTTTGATTGTGTTTGGGTTTAAATCTCTATTCTGGTTTATTTTTGGGTTAAACCTTGTTTATTGGTTTGATTCATGGTTAAACCAGTGTTTTCGGGACGACCCTGTCGGGACAAAACGAAGTCAAATACTTAAGGCTTTGTTTGGTTTGTCATTGTTTTGATAAAAGAAATTTTAACTTAAAGGGCATGTATGTTCACGTCCTTATATCTATTTTGACAGTTTTGTTTTAAACAAAAATATGGTTTTGCCAAACATGATTCTAAAAAAAATAAAAAAAAGAAAAATGATTTTTGCTTGTTGCATGCATCTCAATCCTTATAAAAATTGTATTTTTATTTATAAAAAAAAAATAGCATGGTTTTAGAAAAATACTTATGTTCATTTTCCTTTATATCTTTTAGAATTTACACCAAGTTTATAAAATTTCTTAAGGATTTGACCAATATTTCAATAACTATAAAATTTTAATTCATGTGAAATTAATGATCAACTTCCTAGAATAAATGATGGACCTATAAGTAGACTGATATTTAAATATCAGTAGTTGACTAGAAAATTTTGAGGATTATTTTAGATATTCATCAATTTTAATTGGGAATATTTTTTACCACAATATACGAGTTATAGAGAACCATTTTGCCATCCAAGATATTGAACCCTATCAGGGCACCTATATGGATCCTTCCCATAGGAATTTATTTGGGTATACGAGCTCATAATAAATTTAAAATATCAGATTTATTCATAGGAGTAAATCTTTAATCCGAGTCATAGATAGACTATCGGTTAAGAACTCATCAAAACCTTTAAATCATATTTAGAATATACAATGCAGTTTACCCCAAGTAAGGCGCGATAGGAGTACTAATACCTTCTCTAACCATAACCAGTCCCTTACTCTGGAATTTATGATAAGACCAGTACATCTGGGTCTCCTAGTAATCTTGAACCAAACAATTAGGTGGTTGCTCCTCATTCCCGAGGTCCCACTACATCATGCGCCCACATGCGAAAATATTATTAAATTAATCGAGTTTATTAAACTCAGTTGAGTTAATGAATTCAGTCTTGAATTTTCCTTTTTTCTTAAATGCTACCTTGGCTTGAACATTTTTTATATATTGGAAAAAAATAACTTGCTTCGCAACGTAGCACTAGTATGAATCTGGCCCTATTTGTTTACTGAAAAGTAGTTTTTTTAAGCAGTTTTTCATGAAAAGTAAATTATTTTTCAATGTATGGTAGTGTCATGAAAAATGAGTTGGAAAACACTTTCCAGTGTTTGTTCATGTTTTGATAAAATGAACTATAAAATAACTTTTTAATATTTTAATTTTTCTCCAAGTTTATTAAAAGAATGGAGATCAAATTTAACAGATAAAAAAGTTGAATGATAATAAAATTAAAATAAAAAATAAATTTCATAAATTATTTCAAATAAAATAAATAGCAACCAAAAGAATGAGAAGATGATGAAATGGAACAAAAAATTAATTTTCAAATAAAAAATAAGGATTAAAGTTGGTATAAAAATCAAATTAAATTAAATTATAAGGGATAAAATTAAGAAACAAATCAAAATAAAATATATATAAAATAATCAAAATAATGAGGATCAAATTTGATATAATTAGCAAATAATAAGATATTTTTAAATTTTTCATAAATTTTTAAAAGTATTTTCTACCAAAAATAAAAAGAAAATATTTTTCTAAAAATCAAGTTAAATTTTTTTAATAAAACGTAGATTAACTTTTCTAATAAAAAATGAATTAAAAAAAAAACACTTTTCATCATGGATGAAGCTTGTAGCTAGCTAATTATAGTTTTACATGCTTTATTTGAGAAAGAGGCGGTGGAAAAACTAAATAAAGGTGTATCTTCATATTTTGTGTGTGTAGATCCTTAGATAATTATAGAAAGAGAGAGAATGGCAAAGGAGAGTAAAAAAGATGTGAAAGGAGGGTAGAAGAAGAAGAGAAAGGAGAGATATTTAGTAGTATAATAACAACAACAATAAAAATAATAAAGGGGTGAAGGAACGGCGCAGTGTCTGTCCTTTGCCGATAAGCCCGGTGATTTGCTCGTCATGGGTATGAAGAAACACTCAACAAACTCCTCCTCCTCCTCCTCCTCGTGCCTTCAAAACCCCCCACCTTTTTAGTTTACTCTTCACTCTCTAGCTAAATTTCCTCTTGTATTCTTTTCTCAACCCTAAGCACACTCAAAAGGAGAAATTTCATGGTTTATTATTTACTGTCTGAATTCAAGTTCTTGTGAGTTGCTCTACTTTATAGGTTTTGATGAGAAATGGTGAGTCTTATGCTATGCATTATATTTACGTATTTTAGAGCTATACTTAATAACAGAGCTTGTTGAAAACTACATAACTAGGAAAGAAAGCTACAATTTCTCGCAAACTGAAGCTCCAACAAGTTTTTTTTTTAACAAATAAAACAATTCTTCGATACCACTGAGTTTCTGTTTTGTTTTACAAGAATCTTTTATTATGTTTGTTCTTAATAATAAAGCAAGCTAGCCTAAAGTATTTTGATGTTGTTCTCATCTCTTTCTATCAACACAGAGAGAGGCTGATCTGGGAGAGGTTGCAGGTTAACATTTTATCGGTTTAAATTAGCAAAACGAATGAGCTTAATGTCTTTGACAAGAATGTTGTTTTGCGGCAAAGAAGAGAGTAGATCTGTGAGTTTTGGCTGTTAGGAAGTAAAGATCTGTGTGAGCTACTAAGTAGTAAATACAAATGGTGAAAAAAAGGGTTCTTAACTTTAACCAGATGGTTGTTTCCATGTTTATTGAGTTTTAAGAGGTTGACACCTGTAGACACAACTAGCATCAGTGCAAGTCCTTGTTGGTAATTTTGAAACACTGGTTTCATGTATGTTTTGTTTTTTGTCTGTCATTTAATGTTGTTAATTAGGTGGTGAGCAGTGGTGTCTGCCATTTTTAGGGTCAGCGAAAGCTTTAAATACAAACCGTTGCTGAGATGGGCTACCTGTACGCGATTACTGCTTCTTCTTAGCTTAATTTCCAAGCAAACCCATCAACCCTTTAATCATGTTTAGCTAGCTAGTAGCTAGTTTAAAATTTTTTTTCTTTCTCTATAAGCTGTTTGTGTTTAATAAGTTAAACCTAGCTTATTTTCTAGTGTTAGTGATATAGTTAATAAGTCAGATATATATATATATATATATATATATATATATATATATATAGCTCATGCTGTTTTGATTATTATGATAGTGATTTGTGGGTTTTGGGTTGCAGGGCTGATGAGAGGGTAGCTGCCATTTCAGGCTTTGCTTTTTAGAGAGAAAGAGCACTCTGTGTGCAGAAGCAGCACTGCAAAAAAGAAAAAAAAAAGAAGAAGAAGAAAGCTTTAAACGTACAGGAGAAGGGCTAGGGGAGGGTCTCCTCTGACTTGGACTGTGATATATCGAACTGTTGAGAAATAAATAAAATTACAAAAAAAGGAACCCTTTTCATAACACACACACTCACACGCAGCAAAAGTGATTTTCTCTCTCTCTCTCTCTCTCTCTCTCTCTCTCTCTCTCTCTTCCCCCCCCCAGCTCTCTGTGTTATCCTCATCAATGCATAGGACACCCAACCCCACCTGCTCTCCTCTCTTCAATTAGCTCTCTAATAAACCACCCACTTTCAAGTTTCTCTCTTTCTTTCTAGCCGCCATAAGAACACAAAAGATAAGGAAGAAAGAGGGGTGGGATAGAAGAAAGAAAATAATAAACAACAAAGGCAATTAATTAGGAAATAAAAGAGGAGGGTTCCTTTTTTTTTTCTCTTTTTTCTTTTTGAATAATTTGTGTTTGTTAAGGCATGAAAGTAGTGCTATGGAGGCGGAAGAGATTCGGAGACAGCCTTGTAAGTTCTCTAGAGTTGGTAATGGCATAAATGACACCAGCAGAATAGCTCAAAAAGGCAACGGTACTGACCACCAATATCCTGATGATGAAGAAGATGGTGAGCTCAAGAGGACTAATTCTAACAACGGTGCTGGTTGTGGTGGTGGCGGTATTGATGCTGCTGGTGGGACCTTCAATGGTCTTCGTGCGTGGCACCATTCGTCGCGCATAATTAGGGTTTCAAGAGCATCTGGTGGAAAAGATCGGCACAGCAAGGTATGGACTTCAAAAGGGTTAAGAGACCGGAGAGTCCGTTTATCAGTGAGCACTGCCATTCAATTCTACGACCTCCAAGATCGGTTGGGTTATGATCAGCCAAGTAAAGCTGTAGAATGGCTGATCAAAGCAGCTCAAGATGCAATTAACGAGCTCCCTTCGCTCAATCATTCTTTTCCTGACACGCCAAAGCAATTAAGCGATGAGAAAAAAACGAGTGATAGCACCGAACAAGGATTTGATTCAGCTGATGTTGAGCTTGAAGACCCAAATTTTAGGCAGAACCAGAATCTCTCGCTATCTAAATCTGCTTGCAGTAGCACTTCAGAGACAAGCAAAGGTTCAGGGCTATCACTTTCGCGTTCTGTTAGTCGTGATAAGGCTCGTGAGAGAGCCAGGGAGAGAACAGCCAAGGAGAAGGAGAAAGAGAATGATTCACGCATTGCGCATCACCACAACATAAACCCCATTTCTCAAAACTCCACATTTACTGAGCTTTTAACTGGTGGGATTGGTAGTGTTAGAAATAACAGCAGCAGCAACAACAACAACAATAACAGTACTGCTAGTCCTACTGGTTCTGATGCAAATAATTTGTTCCAAAAAGCAGCCGCGGCAAGGCAGTGGACGTCGACCCCAATGGACTGCTTCGGCTCAGGACTTTTAGGGCCATCCTCGTCGCGGTCAACTCATCATTCATCAGGGTTTCCAGGGCAAATCCAGTTAGGGAACTCAATCCCACAAGCAATGACAATGTCGATCCCACCATTTTGTGTATCGGGGGAGAATCACCAGGAGCATTTGCAACATTTTCCTTTCGTTTCAGATCATTTGATCCCAGTGGCCGCCACAACACAACCACCGGCATCCTGCGGGGATTATAACCTAAATTTCACAATATCTTCAGGCCTTGCTGCAGGTTACCATAGGGGGACCCTTCAGTCCAATTCATCATCACCGTCTCTTTTGCCACACCTCCAGAGGTTTTCTACGTCTTCTACCATAGACGGATCTACCACAAATGTACCTTTCTTTATCGGTGCTGCAACACCGCAAGCTATGGAGAACCACCACCAGTTCCCAACTGGGTTGCAGCTCTGCTATGGCGATGGAACCAGACATTCTGACCAGAAAGGCAAAGGGAAGAACTGATTAATGCCTGTGGGCGTCTGTTTTTCTTGTGGCATCTTCTTTCAGGTAACATAAGAGCACTCCAATCTTTCTTAATACTCTTACGGTCATTTTACTTTTCCTTTGATAAGTTAGATCTATGTTACATTTGCTCCCCATTCTAGTGGTTCTGTGATTCTTAATTTGCCTCTTTCTTCGTAATCGTCTTCCCCCCCTCTCTTGTTGGTTCTGGGATACATGCGGGCTGCATATTTTTACTCCATTAAAGATAGAATAGCTATAATATATATGAGTTTCTTTCTTGGTAACCATAAATTAAGTTAACCTTTGGTTGAATTTTTATGGGTGTTCTTTTCATGTCTTTATATGTTATTTTTTTTCATTTGCTTCCTGCATGGACCATTGTGCATAGGTCATAGGGTGGTTGTCTCCTTGTTTGTTCTCTTTCTGGTTCCCTTCTCCCTAACATTATGCAAGGGCAGCTAATGGAACAAGAGTTCATTTCTCTCTTTAGGTTAGAGGGTGAAACCTTGACAGCTTTAAAATCCCAATCTTCCCTTTGCCTAATTCAAAACCTCACAACATCGCAATGGATCGGCGCAATGTGGGGCTCTGACAATTTTACTTAGGGTTTCAGTTGTTGCTGGTTCAGAGCAAGCCTGACAAGCTGGTAAAAACCATGCACGTAGCCTGGCACAACCTCCTTTCAATCACCACAAAAATTGCGGGAAAAGAAATATAAAAGCGGGAAGGGTTTTCTTTTGACTATTCACTGTAGCTCTTGTATATAAACATGCATACACAGTCCCTCCTCTTTTTCTATTTTTCGGTCCCTTTTTTGTTCCAATTCGGAACCCTTTTTTTTTTTCTAATCCAAGCCACTCGCTTATTGGCTAGTAAACTTTATTTTAATAGTAATTAATAAGATCTGAGCCTATTCATAAAAAATAAAAAAAGAATCTTTAGTTAAAAATTGGGATCTCTGATTAATAGATATTCAAAACCGAGAGCCACAAAAAGATAATAGATCAGCAAAATGTTATTGTGATTGAAATCCGAATCTATTTACATGGTTTTAACTCGAGATTTCTTTCTAAGAGCAAGAGATTGTTTGTATGTAAACTGTATTATTAGTATTGGCTTAGTAAGATACTGTTGGTGATTCTGAATCTTGAAATATTGCATTGTGTGTGTGTGTGTGTGTATTGATCTTATTTCTCAAAATCCATTTCGATTTCACGTTTTAAATTAACAAGTTCATGCTTTTCAGTCACTTAATTCAAACTTCAGTGTACTTTGGATTAACTTCTTTGTCTCAATTGTCCATGCAAAATCTTGTAGTTTTCCATCGTCTTCTTACACGTAATGAAAATATTAATGTTGGAATGTGCACTCTCGTAAAACAAAAAATTGTTGGCGGCTATTGGCTTTCAAATTGTAGTGTTTTTCATTGCACGAAACATCTTTACCGCAATGATTCTCTCATGTCCACTAACAATAGAAAAGAGGGATGAAACTGAAAATACAAATAGATAGTGATTGTAACATAATTTAACTATGTAAGCAAAATCATGTTTATATATGTAATAAGCTCTTCTCAGAATAAAAACAAAAGAGTTTCATTGGATAGCTCTGACCCTTTTTCTTCTTATTCTTCAAGCTATTAGGAGAAGAAATATAAACAAGAGGAAACAAGATTACTAACTCATAACCCAAATAAAGGGATCTCACATGTGCTTCTAGTAAGAACTACACTCCAATGGCGGCATTTCTTTAATTTGTTCTCAAATCTTAATGTCATGGCAGTAGGCCTCTCAAAATTAGGCATTTAAGGAACATTACAAATATCTAAAATCTCCCACAATCAACCTTTCTTTGAACTTTTAGAAATGGTTTTAATAGTTAAACATAGCCTTCCGGTATGCTTTTGTTGTTATACTTCGTCACTGGTCTCTTACTTTAAAATTGTGTGCAATAACTAATGTACCTTCCGGCACAGATTTGAAAGTTTCACGATCACTTTGAAAACAAGGCAACCACACATAAACAAAATTTACAGAATAGAGTGATATTAATAGCATTAGTGCGATAAACATCACAGGGAGCAAGACTTCAAATAGGTGCGAGAGGTCATGGAGTCACAAGTTAATAGAACCAATCATACTAGCACGCATGTGCATCAAGCAATTTTCATATCTTGGAGACACGTAGACAATTAGTCAGAAATAGGCATGTAAAAAAGTTACAGAAGTTGAGAGCGAGAAAAAGAGATTTCAAAAGGCAAGAATCCAAAACATATTCATGAAGTTTAGGAATAAATGATTCTATTTGAGTGCAAAATATGGTTTGTTTCAGAGAGATGGGAGGGTGTTGAAGTGGATTAGAGTTCATTCTCCTCCCTAACTTTTTTGTCGTGTAGGTGCATTTTGTTGTCTCTTTTACCCTGAATGAGTATCGTTTGGAGGTTTTAAGGCTTAAAAGATATGATCATGGTGAACTGGTGTTCTCTTTCATACATGCTACCGTTTTTTTTTCTTGTCTGACTCCTCCGATGTATCTCTTGAGTTTACCTTTGGTTTTTATTAGGTTTTATTCACTGCCGACTGCTTTTAATTAGAAGAATGTACTCCAAATCGTTGTTAAAAGCTATTGATGATGATCTGCTAAACGGTTTTGTCCAAACAAATTTTCTAGTTGAAACTGTAAATTTGTCATCTCTAAAAAGCTAAATTAGAGCAGTTTAAGAAGTTCTTGAATCACTTATCATCAATTATGTGCCAAAGACATTGTCAAATAGCTTAAGGTTTTGTCAAAACTATAACAAAAGACCATCGGGAAGATGTTTTGTTAATACTTGAGGTATGTAGAAGCTTCTTATTGCAATGCTACCTTTACTGGACAAGAACATAGGCAGTAAGGGTGAGATTCTTTCTGCTGAGTTTTGAATCAATAATTCATAAAGACTTGAATGTAGCTTTCTGCAACTAGTATCGATATCTCTTGCCCCACGTTCAATGAACAAACTAAATATATTCTCAGTAAAATAAAGAGTTTAGGGGCTTATGTTTCAGCACATTTAGGGTCTTAGGTGTTTTAGCAAGCATTAAGCAATTTTAAGTTAGTTTCTCTTATAATTTTCTTGTCTGGTTGCTTTAAAATGAGCTCCTGTTAGAATCTGAATGATAGAAGAAAATTGACAAATAAAATTAAAGCAATTTAATGTGGACTACATCTCTTAAATGATATCCTCCTGCAAGGCTTTGATTTAATGATATTTAGTTTGCACTGTATTTTTTTCAGCTTTAAATAATATCCATGTAGCTTGTATTCTTGTTGTGACCATCTGCTTAAGTATGAATAATTTATTAATTAGCATCAAGACTTTGCTTGAATTTTCCCCATAAAAGTTGTGTGTGAATGAATAATCTTAATTATGTCCAAGACACTATCTGTCAGAATTCAAAATGCAGATTATTTTGGGTTTATGAAGAGATTAACCTTCACTGATGGCTTTTGCAATTGTTTTCCGTTTTTCCATTTTTTTGTGAATGGCATCCACGTTGATATCAGAACTGGTTAATTTGGTACAGGAAAATGAAGATGGGAAATTGCAGCAAACCATGAACAAATACGTTCCTTCCTTGCATTGGATGATTCCTTATTATCATGCTTCTGAAATTTTTGGTATTTCCGCTTTATCCATTTTTAAGTCGTTCAGATTGCATCCATATATATGTATGCGCGAATCTATGCGTGCAAAGCTTTGTGTGTAAAGAAATATAATAAACGATTGAAATTGATGTTTTTCTTTTTTCCATGTCTGTCTTAAGTTTTTTTGTCTGAAATAGTCAATGCCATCAGTTGAGCGAATGATCCTTGTCTTAATTAGAAGCTGCCTCTCCAAGCTGATTAACTCTTCAAGTTTCTACCACCATCCTCTTCTCTGAAACAAAGATGTTAGTTTTCTTTTGGATGTGAAATTGTAGTTTGGGGATCTGCTCAACATAGGCACATTTCTGGTCCATCTCATTATGGTCACACCCTTTAAGTATCCGTCCTGCTCGTCGAGTTGTTGCTGAATATTATACTGCTTGATGGTGACTCCCATGATTATAAAAAATTACATTAAAAACAGTGTGAAAGAACAAAAATACCCCCATATGCAAAGTTTTTTTTTTCCTAAGGCTAAAGATATATTTTAACTATTTAACAGTTTGTAAAAAATCAAAAAACCCCTAGGCAATATGTCTTAATTTTGTTAACTTCGGGGTTAGAATAGTATTATTACTATGCAAATAATCGTGAAAAGACTACCATACCCCTGTTAAAACGTTTAATGACCAATGAGTCTATGAAAAATAATGAAATTCTCCGATAACTAGGGCTTCAATTTTTTCAACCAATGGGCAAAATGAAAATTTAACTTTTTTTGTGAAAACATAACAGTAGCTTCATCTCCAGCCTTAAGAGTTTGAAAAATCCACCGTACAAGTCTATAATGGATTGTGTCTTGGTTCAAAGTCCACTTGCACAGGATTGCCAGACCCAAACAACTTGGATCTGGCAACCATACAAGACCCAAGCGCCTGGATCTGCAAGCATACCAGCTCGCGCTTAGGTCTGGCACCAAACATGGTTGTCAGATTGAAGGCTCTTGGGTCTGGAATGGTTCCCAGACCCAAGTAGCGTGGATCGAACATGGTTACCAAACCCTAGACTCTTGGACCTGGCATGGTCTCCATATCTAGGCATAGGCCTGACATTTTTTTGGTCCTGGCCTGGCATAGGTCAACTCAGGAAAAACTTATAAAAAAATTGAGATTTTAATATTTCGTATGAAAAAATTAAGAAACAATTTATGTGGTTATAAGCTAAAACACTATTTCAAAAGGTTTTCTATCCCACATTGAAAAGATATTATCTTATCCTATTAAGTTGAAATATTTAAACCAAAAAGGTTTTTTATTCCACATTGAAAAAATATATTTTTTTTCTTGTGAACATAGAGTATATATATATTAATAAGTTTCAAATCTCATATTGAAAAAATAAAACATTCTTTTAGTGTTTATATAGTGAACTTTGATATGAGTTAGTAATCAACTAAAAAAAATGAAAAACAATGGGTCTCTGGCTAGAGGAAAAAACATATTTGAAAAAAAAAATCTCTACCGAGTTCTGCTAGGTCACCCGAGTCCTAGGTTGACCTGTCATATCGGGTCAGGTCTGATAATTATGCTTAAACATTAAAAAGTGAGCTTGAGAGCGTTAATTATAAATTATTCCATTCTTCTCTAGTTCCATAAAATCAGTTAATTGATCCTTAAAATTTCAAAATATAGATTTATGTTCGTTTTTACACTGTTATTTTTTAATATCTTTTAATTTTATTTTTGAGCCAAACATCTAGCCCTGACAACTATGTCAGATCCATGCGCTTTTTTATGAATGTCAGACCCAAATATAGTTGTCAGATCCTAATAGTGTGGGCTTGGCATAGTTGCTAAACTCAAGGCGTTTTTGGTGTCATAGTTGCCAAACTTAAGGCGCTTTGGCCTGACGTGATTGCCAGACCCAAGGTGTTTGTGTCTGGCATGGTTTCCAAGCCCATGTACATTGGATCTGACATTGTTGTCACATGCATCCCTAAAATTCAGTCAATTGTTTTTTTTTATTAATCTCTAATTTTAATGAAGAAATCATCTACAAACTTGCACAAATTACGAAGTCAAAAGGACAATAAATCTTATACATATACAATATTTTCCCTGCAACATAATGTATCAATTCAAAAGTTCAAAAATTTTCGTATATACTAATAGTTATAATGTAGAATAAACGCTTCTTATATCAAACTTTGACAATTAGATCATGCAACAACATCTCAAATTTAAAAAAGCTTGAACCCTTTAAAAAAACTGTCCAACATTTGGATGGAAACATAAAATTAATATTTTTATCCACAATGCATACAAAAAAAAAGTTTATTTTTGAAGACTTAAAATAAATCACTTAGAATTCAACATTTTTTTCCATTCTTTCCTCTTCGAATATAAATGAAAAATCCTGCTTGAATAAGGTAGTGTTTGTTCTTGCAGTCCAATCATGCTTTTGAAAAATTTTAAATTTTTTTAGCGTGACACTTGGTTTGGTATGGTTGGCAGACCTAGGCGCGCGGGTCTGGCATGGTTGAAAGTGAAACTACTATTACAATTCATAATAAAAAGTCTATTGATCTATAGTGATTTCCCCATACCATTTAGCTTTTGTTATAATAGTACCACTAGTTTGATATGTTTTCTTCCAAAACAAATAAGTCTTTTCATTATTATTTATTGTTAATAAAGATAATAGACACGTATATTATGTCAATGACACCAAAGAAAAAGGATATTAAATTAATGAAATTAGGATATGGATGGAATATATTGAAATGATGTCATTTTGAGGTTTTCTATGAAATAAAGCATGAAATGAAGACATTACATAGAAGTTCATCATTATGAATATAAAGTTTCATAATATGAAATCCCAAAAGGAGGCTTTCCCAACTTAAATAGGATATGATAGCATCTTTATCATCTAGCATTCATGCCAATATAATATACTCATTTGTTATGGAATGTAATCTCTAATAAAAAAAATATAACTCCACAAGCAAAAAATTCTATAATAATGAATCCTTATATATTATAGTGATGAGTATATAATGCAGCTTGAGTAGTAAAGTCTTATATAATAAATGCATAAGGAAGTAACAAATTCATGTGTTGAGCTACTAAAGAAGTAATAATCCCTAAAGAAGTTAGAGCAAGGCCTAATTGAAAATAAAGTGAATTTAGAATAATAAGTTCTAAGAAATTATAAGTTCTATTTTTAAATAAATTTTAAATGAAAATAAATTTGAATTCTATTCAAATAAAAATGGAATAAAAACTTAAATATATAAATATATTGTATATATTAAATGTATTATAAAAATATAAATTTATTAAATGTAATATTTTAATTAAATATAATAGGAATAAATTAAATAGATAATAGGAATATATATCCTTATATATTAATTCATATTGCCTATAAATCTCAATAATCAAGAGTTGAAAACTGACATGGTAAGAAACTAAAAAATAGAATACTACAAAAAAAAAATCTGTTTTTTTTTAAATTGTTCATTCAATTAATTTCCAACTAGATCCAATCTCTTGGTCCTTTTAGAAATGAAAAATAATTTCATCTTCTTCCTTTCTAAAAAAAAAAGGGTTAGGAAAATCCTATTGATTGTAGCTTTCTCTAGACATTTAGGAAAAGCATGAAAAAAATGCTTAAATAGTACAATCTCTCCATCACCCTAGAATGAAAAGGGCTATCTTTTATTTCTTGGTTTTTAAAGTTATGTAGTTAAGTGTTCTGTTTCATTTTCTCATTGAGGTTGAAGCTAAACATGTGCTCGGGAGATAGTTATCTATACATTGATAAGGGATGTATGGATTCTCGAGAAGAGAGTAGTCATGGTGCCCCTCCTGGCTGTCTGAATCTCATGAGTGAATAAAACATTAAATCTACATTGGATCTCACTTGAATCTCCTTATCTATTATCCCAAGGAGAAGTTGGTTTCAAACCCTAGTTTGAATAGGAGAAGTATGCCATGCCCAATTAGTTCTTTCTATTGAGTTTTTTCCTAGTAAAAATAAGATAAAATAAATAATTATAGGAGTAAAATCTTGATAGAATTCAAAAAAGCAAGCAACAAGCACAAGACAATAAAAAATATGTAATTTTTAGAAGATTAGATTAAACAAAAGAATTTGCAAATAAAAATGTTAATACTACAACCTAAGTATAAATTGTTAAAGTTTCCATATGTGTGTGCACTTAGGCCACTATTATTATAGAAATAGTTTAAAAAAAACACATAGGCCATCATTCTTACATAAACTGATAAAAAAAATACATGCACCTCTTTTGAAGACTTTTCTTTCAAAATTACTCTATCTAAAGAAAAAGGTTTTGAAAAAGTAACACATGTTGTAATGCTTTTTAAAACAAAAAATAAACACTTAATTGGTTGCATTGTTCCTAATTAAACAATCAAATTTGTTTGTGCTATTCAAAATTGTGCAACCTAAAACAATAAAAACCATGTATATCTTTTTTTTCTTTTATCTCTTCTACAAAATACTCTCCCTCTGTATGAGCCACCAACGATTTCCCTCCCCTTTGTAGCCAATAACAACCATTCCCCATTATTTCTTTTTTTTTTTCCATCTCTTCATCTTCTTGCCTTTTGTGTTTTTTTCCACCAAAATCATCATCCCTCCCTTTCCTTCACCTTCATTGCCACAAGTTCACCACCACCACCACCATTTCTCTTTCAATAAATCAAGGGAAACATTATTTTACTCTTAATTTTATGTGTTTAGTTGTTATTTTGTGATTATGCTAGGATTTAATTGATTATTTTTTTAGTTGATTTTGTTATATAAGGATTTAGTTTAATTAAGATCAATTTGGTATGAATTGATGCAATTGATGTTATGAATCACTTGAATTAGGTATAAATTATATCAATTAGATCTTTAGATTGAATTTTACGACTAATTATTATAATTGAGAATTTTATCAATTGAAACTGTCGCACGTCCCCCGCACGGCGTTCGATGGCGATTTTTTCGTTTGTTTTGCTTGATTGGTTTTTTGGAGTCGCCACCTAGTATTTTGGTTACTAAGAACTCTAGCTAGTCTTTCAAAGATTCTAAGGCAAGGGATTGGTTGCGTAAAGGGAAGGTATTAACACCCCTAGTACGCCCTACCTAATGTAAGCTGCTTGGTGTTTGGTTTGCCTTATAATTGCTATGGTGTTGGTGCTCTCTTACATAGGTTTTCTAGGATATGTTTGCTATGATGAATGGATTTCAGTTCAAAGTCTAAAAGTAAGAACCCTTGACCAATATTGATTATACCTTTAGATATGTCTACAAAGTGCCAAGAAGAACCAATGCAAATCTCTTGAAATCTGTGTTTGATTCAAATTAAATTTATTAAGGTAGAAATCCAAGGGGATTCCATGTGTTTTAAAAGCTCATTTTTCCCTTTGTATTTCATACTCTCACGGCTCACAAACCGTGGAGTCAAAAATTAAAATGTCCTTAATTATAATCAAGGTTTCTTTCAAGGATATGTGATGACTTGTTATTACTAGAAAAATATTTTTGATATTAACCGCTTGGGGTTTCTTTATCCAAATATCAACAACGAATAATAACAAGTTATTCCCAATAATATTTTGGATATTCATCCCTTTGGAATTTCTTTATCCAAACATTAACGGTGAATAATAAATGACTTTCTCCAAAAAAAATAAGATTTTTGTATTTTTTTTGGAATATTGGCCAATACCCTTTGGAGTTTTACAAACATGTTGTAAAATTCAAAAATATAAAAAAATAATTTTTTGTTGTGTTAGAGAAATACATACGAAAACATATTTTCAAAACTTCAAGTATTTGTTTTTTTATAAGAGGAAATTCAAAAAAGATGTTAGGGTATTGACCGCATGCAATAAACAAAAACATTTTTTATATATATTTTCTTTATCAAAAACACAAACATTACATTTAATCACAATTAAAGTCAAAAAATCATATATTAATCAAATTCTTAAAGCTTTAATAAATCAGTTATTAAATCCTAAAAATAATATAAAAACATGGTCTTATATTTTCACGAAAAATACAACATAATTTTATTTGTCTTTTAGATACTTGATCATATACAAATTAAGACATTAAATTCATTTTTTTTTTATCTTTTTTGTTTTATAATTCCATAACATACATAAAAAAAATACAAACACACACACATCCCTTTTTATTATATTTTTTTTACATCCATATATAATTACAAATAACACAAATTTAAAATAAAACAAACAACACATAACAACAATAAAAAATTATATAAAAGCCCCTAAAAATCTAGGAAACTGCCGGAAAGGCTTCTGGCAATGCAAGAACAGTGGCAGCGCGTGGTTCTCACGTGCCACTGCCACTGGCGGCGCGTGAACCAAACCCAGGGAACCAGAGGATCTGAACAGCTTCCTCCATTCTTCCTTTCCTTGCCGGCGGTGACAAACACCGTTACTTGCAAAAGTAGAAAAATCCACAAGACAGTCGGTTTTAATGTTTTCTTTCCTTTTTTAGATCTGCTCTCGACCTTCTTTCCTTTCTTCTAGATCTGTTTCACTACATATTTGTTTTTGGGTTTTGCCTTGTTCTTCCTTGCTTCCGGTAGCTGGGACTGTGGGAGCCGCTGTGTTGAGGGCTGCTCCGGGGTTGGTTTTGGTGGAGGCCGATCGAGGCTGATGAGGGAAGACCTGTCGTGATTGACGACGGTGGAAGAGACGGGGACCAATGGGTATGTGGCCGGCTGGAAGTGCGACTATTCTGTTAAGAAGATCGGCTGGCGAAAGGTGAAGGTTTGGGGAAATAGGGGGAAGACCGGCTGGCTTTGGTTGTGCTGCAAGTCAGTTTTCTAGAGGATGATCAAAATACCATGGGAGGGGAGAAGAAGTTTGAAAGAGTGAGGAAGAACAGGTCATACGTTCAGCATGGACTTGTTTCCTACACACTGATTGAGAGGGAGAGAATTTAGGAAAAGATACTGAATTCTGTTATATCAAAAGTTGCCATGTTTCTGTTACATCCTTGGGTATTTATCATAAACCTAATTGTTCCCTTAATTCTATATTACCCCTAGCCATTACACGTGGCTTGATTATTTCATTTAAGATATCCGGGCTGCATGAAACGCAACCGTTTAACTAATGCTTTAAATTCTTTACCGCTTCCTTCCAACGCTGTCGTTTTATGCTTGATTTGAATTAAATCCCTCTTCCTCTGCACTAGCCCTCCTCTTCTTTGGTTCCAGTCGTGACAATGCCCCCTCCATGACCACCACCTTGTCCTCAAGGTGAAATTCAGGAAATCGAAAGCAGAACTCATCAGCATTTTCCCAGGTGGCTTCTGTCAAAGGTAGGTCCTTCCATAAAACTAAAAATTGAGTAATCGTTGTATTGCTTTGTTTAATCATTCTTCTCTTGATGATTTGTAGAGGCTGCAACCGGGATCGATGCTGAGGATTGGGAAGATCGGAGTGGACGGCATGATGGCCCACGTGTTTCTTGAGCTGGGAGACGTGGAAGATGGGGTGAACCGCCGCTGTAGCAGGTAACTGTAATTCATATGCTACGGTGCCAATTTTCTTAATAACTGTATAGGGACCATAATATTTGGCTGATAGCTTGTGGGAAACTCTCTTGTGAACGGAGTGTTGTCTGTAAGGTTGTAGTTTGACATACACTGAATCCCCCACTGAAAAACTTTGTTCGCTTCTTTTCTTGTTGGCTTGCTGGGTCATTCTGTGTTGAGATTGTAGGAGATTACGTCTGATTTCTTTGAACATTTCCTCTCGTTGCGTGAGGTAGTGATCCACAGCCTCAACGGGGGAGTCCTTATGAGTGTAGGGAATGTGAATTGGTGGTACCATGCCATAGAGTATCTCGTAAGGTGTCTTCTTTGTCGAAGTGTGGTAGTTGGTGTTGTACCACCACTCGCAAGCACTCAACCATTTTCCCCATAAGGTTGGGGCAGTCCCTGTCATGCATCGAAGGTACCCTTCGATACACTTGTTAACCACCTCTGTCTGGCCATCCGATTGGGGATGATAGGCGGTGGAGTAGTGCAGATTGACTCCCTGGTGAACAATTCCTTCCAAAATTGACTGAGAAAAGTGTTGTCTCTGTCGCTTACTATGGTGGCTGGCATTCCATGGAGTTTGTAGACATGCTCTATGAAGAGCTTAGCTACAGTGGGGGCAAAGTAGGGGTGGGAGAGAGCCATGAGATGTGCATATTTGCTAAACCGATCGACTACTACCAGGATGACTTCCTTCCCTTCAGATTTGGGTAGGCCTTCAATGAAGTCCATGCTGATGTCAATGAAGGGGGCAATAGGGATGGGTAGAGGTTGTAAAAGTCCTGGAAGCTTCACATTCTCGGTCTTGTTTTGTTGGCAAATGGAACATTCGCGGACATATTGCCTTACCAATTTCTGTAACTTTCTCCAGTAGAATACCTGCCCCAGTCTCTTTGTCGTGACCGTGGCTCCTGAATGTCCTCCAGCTGCAGAGTCATGGTAAAAGCTGGTGAGCTTAGTTTGTAGTTGTGAGTCTCGACCCACCACTACCTTCCCTTTGCGAAGGAGAGTGTTATTGACCCATGCATAGGCCGGATGTGAGTTGGCATCCTTTCTCACTTCCTTAATGACTCTCTGTAAGTTTGGATCAGCTGCCCAGGTCTGTCTGATTTCCTTCATGATGTTGGTGGAGATGGAGGATAGGGTTAAGGCACTCAATTCTGTGCTAGAGATCCTGGAAAGAGCATCTGCTGCCAAGTTGTCTTTGCCCTTCCTGTACTCTATATCATAATCAAAGCCTAAGAGTTTAGTTAACCAAACCTGTTGTGCCTCATGAGTTGCCTTGTGATCGAGTAGGAATTTGAGACTCGAGTGGTCGGTTCTGATTAGGAAGCGTCTTCCTCTTAGGTAATGCTTCCATTTAGTGACAGCATAGACAATGGCCAATAGCTCTCGTTCATATGCTGATAGATTTAGTTGTCGAGGTCCTAGGGCTTTGCTGATAAAAGCGAGTGGATGCCCTTCTTGCATCAAAACTGCTCCCATACCCACTCCTGATGCATCTGTCTCGACGATAAAAGTCTTGTCGAAGTTTGGCAACGCCAGGACAGGGGGATTAGCCATGGCGTCCTTTAATTGATTAAAGGTCATAGTGGCCGAACTAGTCCAGTTGAAGGAGCCCTTCTTCAACAGCTGAGTAAGGGGTCTGCAGAGTTCCCCATGCCCTTTCACAAACTTCCTATAGTACCCAATCAAACCCAAAAATCCCCGCAGTTGTTTGATATTAGTAGGAATAGGCCAATTCATAATTGCTACCACTTTGTTAGGGTCAGTGGCCACTCTTTCTTTGGTGATAATGTGGCCCAAATACTCCATCTGATTGCTGCCAAATACACACTTCTCTTTCTTCGCAACCAGCTGGTTGGCACATAATAGTTCAAACACAACAGTAAGGTGATGCAAGTGGTCTGTCTGGCTCTTGCTATAGATCAATATATCGTCAAAAAAAACTAAAATGAACTTCCTTAAATGTTGCCTAAAGATGTCATTCATTAAACTCTGGAAGGTTGCTGGGGCATTAGAGAGCCCAAAGGGCATGACAAGGAATTCAAAATGGCCATTGTGAGTGCGAAATGCCGTTTTATACGCATCTTTAGGGTCCATTCGAATCTGATGATAGCCTGCCCTTAAGTCAATTTTAGAGAAAATGGTTGCTCCTTCCAATTCTTCTAATAATTCATCAATAATAGGGATGGGATACTTATCTTTTACAGTCAGCTTGTTGAAAGCGCGAAAGTCCACACAAAATCACCATGTATGGTCTTTTTTCTTGACTAGCACTACTGGAGAAGCAAAAGGACTGTGGCTTGGTTGAACAATTCTAGCGTCTAGCATTTCAGCCACTAGTTTTTCCAAGGTATCCTTTTGAAACCCTGAGTATCTGTATGGCCTTAGGTTGACTGTCAGGTTTTCATCCTTCAGAGGTATCCTGTGATCATGTCCTCTGGCAGGAGGTAGTTCCACTGGTTCTCTGAAAATATGGGAATAAGTATCCAATAGTGCCTGAATGGGAAACTCCTCTGCATGTTGGGCAGGAAAGTACCCTTCCTGAGAGCTGAGTGTTTTGCCCTCCACCTCTAGCACTCTTAGACTGTAAATATTCACCTCTGCCAGCAGTGTTTTTCGTGCAAGCAGTCCATTTAACTCTTCCAGTCGAATGGACTGGGTGAGTATAGGATTGTCCCCTTGTAGTGTCACTTCATTTCCTTGCCACCAAAAATCCATCCATTTGTCTTCGTAATTGGCTAACACATTTCCCAGTAACTTCAACCACTGTATGCCTAAGACCATATCATAGCTTTGTAAAGGCATTACAAAAACATCAGCCTGGAACTGGACGCCTTGCATTTTCCACTGCAGGTTCTTGCAGAGTTTAGTACAAGACACGGTACCCCCATTTGCTGCTTCTACTAGCATCGGTTTGATGGGTGTCAGGAGACAATTCTGTTTACTGGCGAGGGTGGCATTAAGGAAGTTATGAGTGCTGCCTGAGTCAATCAAAATGAATATAGGGCATTTGTCTAGTTTGCCCCATACCTTGATGGTGTGGCACCCCGTGGTGCCTTACAATGCATGTAATGATAGATGAGGGGTAAGGGCTTCTACATTCATGGTCTCCATGGTTTCCTCCTCTTCAGAGTTTTCTTCTTCGTCTTCGATGATGCATAGTGAGTATAGCTTTCGGTTTTTGCATCTATGTCCTAGTACAAATTTTTCGTCACACCAGAAGCATGATCCCTTGGCTCTACGCTCATCCATCTCCCTGGTCCTAATAGGTCTGGAGGGTCTGGGGTTGGAGTTGACAGTTGCGTTGTTGAATGGTAGTCTGTTAGGGGTAGGTAGTAAGGCAGGTTGGGGAGATTTAAACGTAGTGAAGGTGGAGTTGGAAGTTGAACTGTTGGAGGGAGTGGGGTAAGCTGGCCTTTGGTTGTGTTGGTAAGTGGTTGTTTGAGCTGGAAGTTTAGTGTAATTGGGAGTGTTTCTTCTATACGTGAGTGTGTTATCATGGAGCCTAGCTAGGTTATATGCTTGTTTGAGAGATTTGCGTTCAAACATTTTTACTAAGTTCTTAATCTCAGTCTCTAATCCTCCCAAGAAAAATACTAAGGCTTGCTTTTCAGATACCTGAGCTCTATTCCAGAGCATGTCAAACTTCTTGATATAGTCTTCAAGATTCCCAGCTTGTTTGTGTTCGGTTAACTCCTCCAAGGGGTCCTTTTGTCCTCCAAATCGGCAGCACAGGGCTTCAACATAATCTGCCCAAGTCGTGTCCTGTCCTTCCAAGTTTCTGATGAAGTTTTGGTGCCAATACAGTGTCAACCCATCCAAGTAGTAGGAGGCTAGTTTCAATTTGTCTGGTTCTGCTATCTCTTCAAGGTCAAAATATTGATTGCATTTATACAACCACTTATGCACATCTTCGCCTTCAAATGTTGGGAAATGCCTCTTGGGTTTGTGAAACCTGTAAGACCCTTGTGAATCTTCTCCAACCCACCCCTGACTGCAGGTTGTTGTAGGCGGCTGAGGAGCATGGGGCCTTTGGGAGGAGCTGGTCTCTCCAGTGAGAGTTTGTAAGGTGTGTTTTATAGCAATCTGCTGAGTAGCTATTTCTTTCATCATAGCCTTGAGTTGGCCAAAATCATCCGACTGGGTGTTCAGTTTGATTTCTATTCCATCGATTCTTTGGTTAGCAGCTTCCAAAGAACCGTCACACCTTCTTACATCTTGGGACCTGGTCTCTGGAGGCATTTTGAGGAGATCCAAAGATAAAGCTTTGATACCACTTTGCTGCAAGTCAGTTTTCTAGAGGATGATCAAAATACCATAGGAGGGGAGAAGAAGTTTGAAAGAGTGAGGAAGAACAGGTCATACGTTCAGCATGGACTTGTTTCCTACACACTGATTGAAAGGGAGAGAATTTAGGAAAAGATACTGAATTCTGTTATATCAAAAGTTGCCATGTTTCTGTTACATCCTTGGGTATTTATCATAAACCTAATTGTTCCCTTAATTCATTACCCCTAGCCATTACACGTGGCTTGATTATTTCATTTAAGATAACCGGGCTGCATGAAACGCAACCGTTTAACTAATGCTTTAAATTCTTTACCGCTTCCTTCCAACGCTGTCGTTTTATGCTTGATTTGAATTAAATCCCTCTTCCTCTGCGCTAGCCCTCCTCTTCTTTGGTTCCAGTCGTGACAGGTTGTGAGGCTGATCGGAGGAAAAGAGGGGATGGTAGGCGACTATGGGTCTGGCGATTGAGAAGAAGATGGGGCTTGATGGGGAAGAAAGTGGGAACAGCTGTGGAAGGAGATGGGGACGGCTGCTGGTTTGGGAGAGAAATAGAGGAAATGGGGAACCATGGGTTTGTGGGAGAGGCCGAAACAGATGGATGTCGCTGGAGGTTACTGGTTTGCCCAAAGGGTAGGCGGCTGGCTGGTTCTCGGGAGCAAAAATCAAAAGCAAGGAAGGTGGTTCTGTTTTTTTTTTCTTTCCAAAGGGAGGGAGCGACCCGAAGAGGAAGATAGGGAAGAGCTGCGGACGGCTGTTGGAGGCTGTGAGAGGAGAAGAAGGTGGGGAACGGGCGGCGGCTTTTTTTTATTTTCTAAGAGAGGAGGGGTTGCGGCTAAGGAAGGAAACGGGTTTAGGGTTTTTTTGTGTTTGGTATTTTTTCCTTGTGTTTGGTTTTTTTTTCTAAGAAATTACCCTCTAGTGAATATTTGTTTTATATATATATATATATATATAGCTGGAAGTTCATTTATACAGAAAATCTCTACATGTGTTATTTAAAAAAAATATTGCCATAATTATTGCAGAGATTGTCTTCTATAACCAGCACTAACAAATTCTATATATATGGTATTTTATATTGCAGTGATTTTTTTCATAACCAGCACGAATTAAATCATATATATATGTTATTTTATATTGCAGTAATTATATATGATTTAATAATTATCTCCTTGACATATTGCTTCCTTAATATTAACTCTGATGCTTTATATTATCGCCATACATAAACCCTTATTATTATTTTTTATTATTATTTTTATTTTTAAAAAAATTTATCAAAAAATAGGTAGCAACAGAAACAATTAGGTATGAATCAATGCAATAGGGTATCAATTGAAGTAATTGATGATATAAATAACATCAATTAGGTATAAATTAGACAAATAGGATTTTACATTGAATTTTAGAATTAATTGAAATGATTGAGAATTTTTTCCAATTGAAGCAAGAGTTAAGTATCAATTAAAGTAATTAATTCAATAAATAACTTCAATAAGATGAATTAGGGTTTTACATTGAAGTTTGGGGTTAATTAAGATAATTGAGAATTTTGTTCAATTGAAGCAATTAGATATGAATCGATGGAAGAGATGCTATTAATTTTGATTGAACTAATGAGAATTTAATTAGGATTTTACATTGAATTTTAGAAGTAATTGCTATGATTGAGAATTTTTTCCAATTGAAGCAACTAGACATGGAAGGATGCAATTAGGTATCAATTAAATAAATTAATGCTATAAATAACTTTAATTTGGTTTAATAAGATCAATTAGAGTTTTACATTGAAGTTTTGGGTTAATTGAGATAATTGAGAATTTTGTTTAATTGAGGTAATTAGATATAAATAGATGGAAAAGGTGCTATTAATTTTGATTGAACTAATGAAGATTTATGATAATTAATTTAAATGGATTTTGTTGTTGTACAAAACATGTCTTCTAAAATATGCTATTGCTATGTTATTATGGCAATATTATTGTTACATATATGATCGCTTAAAACGGAGAAAGCAATGTGATTTTGAGTGCTAGTATAAATATACCACTATCCAAAATTAAATGAGTGATGTATGGAGAAATTGGGTGGAATTATAATGATTTTAAAGTTGATATTACTTAAAGGATGTTTGACGATGAATGTTCTATTCAGTATGTTGTCATGCTAATTTCTTGTTATGTTAGTTTGAAGACTATAATTAGCTCTCCATCTAAAATGGATTGAGATACATTGAAGTGTACTTGAATAGTTGACCTAAACAAGTAAAATCCTCATGTACTATGGAGTAGGAGAAAATTTGGGTTCTAGTCCCCGTGTTTATTCAAATGGGTACACAAGCCTTATAATTTGTCGGTCCATCTAGGATAGCTAAGAGTGCAATTAACTGGACATTGATATCTAAAATTATAGGAAGAGATGATCCGAGTATGTATAATCATGCATACACCAATAATGACTCCAAAATTAATGACGATGAAGATGAGGGTATTTTGATTATAGTAGAAAGGAAGAATTGGAAAAATTAAAAGAGAGAGTACCACAATGTAGAAGATGGAGAAAATACATGGTCAATCTCGAAGTTTTTACAATTTTTATTTTGATCTAAAAGCTTATTTTGTTTATTTTTTTGTCCTTGAGTTTGGGGGTTGAGATAGAAAATCACTGAAAAATTATGGAAGAGAAAGTCGTCAGTTGCCGACATTTTGACCGTGAAAAAATTTGTTCTCGATGTCAATTGTTCTATTAAATGAAAGGAGTTCCATTGAGGTTCTTTTCCCTTTCATCTTACCTAAAAACTAGATCGAGGTCAAGATGATTTTCCATCAATTTGGTTTTGTGTTTATTAATTGGTTTTGTGATGTTTTGGGTTAGGAGATTGATTTATTGACATCATAAGGATGCTTATTAGGTGAAAATAGGTCAAACATTTTGAGTAAAAAAAAACCCATCTCAATTTTTGTATCACCTCTCTAGCGGTCAAAAACTAAGCAAACAAACGATATCCTCTATAGTAGTAGATGACACATCGTCTATTTTATTTTTTTACAAAGAGGTGGGGGGGAAGAAATTAAAAGAACTAGGCGCTAGGTTACTTAGGCCTAGCTGTCTAGCCTTTAAAAAAAAAAATTAACCTTCATTCAAATAAATAACTTAAAAATATTATTTTATTAAATGTTGTTGAGTTTATATTTAGTTGTTTTGTGACATCATAATGTTTTTTTATAAAATTATCAAATGCACAATATAGAAATATCATAGAAATATATAACTTAAATATATCTTAAAAAAATTATTTTTAAGAACAAGATTATATTAAAAAAAAAACCATTGAGCGCTTTTTTCACATCCCTTCATGATTTTTGTTTATTCTTTATTAACTTTTGATTTTCTTCTTTTCTATATAAAATTATAAAAATATTTCTAGTGTATTATTCTTATATTTTTTAATATATCCACAACAAAGTAGTAAAATCATTAAAAAAAATTTATTAAATTCTACTTTTATAATTCTCATAACTTTTTGCTTCAAAAAATAAACATTCTGATAAACAAATTACCAAGGAAAGAATCATAACTATTTTACTAACGAGGTTTTAATTAAAAAAATGTCTTTCTTTCATTGATTTGGATCCTTTAGAATCTATTGGATATTTATTATAATAACCTTTATTTTTATACTTCATTACTAAAAAAAACTATATTTTTGGGTAGAGAAAAATAGATTAATAAGAAAAAAAGGATTATACTAGTAAATTATTTTATTTGGATAGAATCTAAATTATTAATTTCCTTATATAAAAAACATAAATAACTCCCTACAACATAAAATCAAGTATCTTGATTTGTATTTGTCATTAACTTTTCAATTTAGCCTTTTATTTGTATAAATATCCCATTCAATAAAAAAGAAATCAAATCAACACTCCACAATTGCAATTGTCTGTTTTGTTTGATAAACATGCGGGGCTTGTTTTCCCATATTATTGTTTTCTCATATAATCCCCCTCTGATCACAAATGGTTCGCATAACTTCGACATCATCATTAACAAAATTGTAGCATAGAAGTCCAAAGGGGAGCTCCGCTCCCTGTAGCTACGTGAAGTCCAGGCTTCCTTCACGTGGATCGTCAGATATATCATGTGATAAACAGATGAAAGGCAGAGGCGGAACTCGCTAATCAATTCTTCCGAGGAAGATAAAAATAGTCTCGTAATTTTAAAAAGGTTTGTGCATGCATGAGGGCACCTGCTCTCAACGGTGGTGCCGCTGACACACAAACACACACACGCATGATAGCTGAGATTAGAACTAAAAAAGAGACATCCATCTCTCATCTCGTGCGTGTAACAAAGCGCATGGAGATTCATTTACTAGTGTTGTCAGGGCCACGAAATTTCTAGACTTTGTTCATCATCGGTAGAAGAAGCCAAATCTGGCAGCTTCCTCAACAGTAGATTTCTATGCAAGCAATTCCTTCTTCCCTCACTGTTCATTTACATGCGATTACGATGATAACCACTAAAATCCAGAGAGGTTCTTATGAGTAGCTGCATGGATTTGATGCATTATTTTTATGTATTTTCAAGCAAAAACCACTTTAAAAAACAACTACAACCACACCCTACTAATTCATAGAGACAAAAGTGGCTGGCCTTCTGTTTTATTATTGTTATTATTAAAGCAACACCTATATATGTATATGCACGGGAAGAGCAGTAAATGCCTTGATTGTTTCTTTCTAATTGGCGTCCATTCTGCTGCCTGCCTGTCTAAACTACACTATGCAGTCACTTCGCCATGTAGCATGCTAGCACACCGAATAATTTGGTAGCTTGCAAAGGAAAACTAACAAGAAAAACCATGAACAAGCTAGGTTCATATAACCTACTTGTAACATGTTTTATCTTAATATAATCACGATAGGGAAGTAAAGTAGTGTGTGCAAAATCATCCATACCGCTAAGTTTCCCTCTGGAATTTGGTCCCAACTTTTCCTGTCTGCTCACAAAAAACAACAGATTTCCATACTCACCAGGTCAATATGTTCAATACAGTGTCAACTGTCATTTCCATCTGATTCTAAGGAAAAAAGAATTTAGGCATGAATAACATTGATGGCCAACACATAACTAGACATGAAAAGATACAGAAAGTAGCCTAACTGAAACAGACTATGCTAATGCTTCCTCTTTTGGGCTAACAGACTGTTTGACACATCAACTAGAACCAACATTA
>Ga0325402_1000508_pt1 | contig 27400 bp, 22 predicted proteins | sample PopdelMetagenome_22_FD_207212 | JGI IMG/M metagenome (GOLD analysis project Ga0325402, IMG submission 207212) | Populus deltoides microbial communities from Bellville, Georgia, United States - Xylem-PdKOR-R3 | ecosystem: Host-associated > Plants > Phyllosphere > Stem > Wood/Secondary xylem... | reverse complement strand
AAGGGATATTGATAACAGAAGGGATTTTGGAAATTCTTCCCAAATCTATTGTACTAGAAGAGGAAGAGGCTTCTGAGAATCTGGAACTTGTAGAGTGTCGGTGGAAAGACAGTTTGACTTTTCCATCTATGTATTGGGTAATATTTTTAATTTGGACATTGGGTTGAGGTGGTGATGGTAGTTCTGGTGGTGCTGCACCTTCAAGGATCCAATCTTCTAGTAGGGATATGTCTTTCCATTGGATTGCTTTCGGGACAACAGTGTTTGAGCGGGATAAATCTGTTTGTAGTAGGAGTGTTTCGCCTTTTTGAGATTGGAATTTGTGTTTACTGGCAAAGGCTGAGAACATGGCTTTGTAATGGATTTTGAATATGAGAGCAACAGGGATGGATCCTTCGAGCATGTCATAATTGTGGGTATTTATATATATATATATATATATATATATATATATATATATATATATCTCCTGAAGGTGATTTTAATTTCAAGCCTTAAACTGAAGCCACTCGTTGAATATCTTTAGCCATAAAAATTGGCCTTAAATTTGAGAGGGATGGTGCCCAACCTTCTTCTACTAGAAGAAAGGATGAGAATATTCCCCAGGAGGTTTCAAATCTGATGGGACAGCTAAGACTACTCAGGACTCTTATGGATGACACACAGAGTTTAATGACTTGGGACCAAGTATCCTTAGCCAATGCTAGTCAGCTATGAGATTATACTATGATTGTCCCTGAAGTTGATGATCATATCTTTCAAGTCACCAATAAATATGGTGGGGGTAATATTATTATTACAACTTTTGGATGTCTATACGATTTTGGATACTTGTTTTCTTTACAAAGATTTGTAAGGGACGTTCTAAGGTACTACAACCTTAGTCTTACTCAAATTCATCCCAATGGATGGATTATTCGATCCTTATTTGAAAAATTATTGAGGATTTTGAACAAGGAGCCTTTAGTTAGGGTATTTAGACAGTGTTATACCTTGATCAGTAGCACTGAAAAGGGGCCTTCATTCCTGTCATCAATAAGAAAAATGGACTAATGAAAAATACCATGAGGGGAAAGCCTTCTCATTCAAAAAAATGAAGGGTGCAACGGGCAATAATGAGGTATATTGGCTTAGCTAGACCTCAAGATGGGTATAAACCAATCTGGGATTGTTCCTATTATTGGAGGACACCCCTAGCGGGTGTAAATGAAAAACCATTCTTGGGCTCAAAAGACGAGAGGGTTTGCACCAAGTTGGATAATCTTTATACTAAATATAACATCAATTGATGGCCAAAGGGCTATACAGTGTTTTAGGTAATTTCGCTTTCATATGTCTTTAACTAGAACTATTAGATTCGAATTCAGTAGGTCTACCCTATCTAGGCCTAGTCATGTGTCTACGTCCTCTACTAGTGACGACTTCTCTTCTGAAGAAAGTCAACCATTAAAGCGAGACAAAGGTTTAGGTCTTCCATTCAAATGAATATTAACGAGATTCTTATAATCCATGTCTAAGCTGAGGATGTTCTTGAAGACATACCTGTAACTGATCTTTATGCTGATGAGGTTTGTTAAGAGGCTATAGGGGATTCTCACTCTCCCCTATCAGGGGATCTCGGGGTGCCAATGCTAACCTCGATCATTCTGGAGGCTGCTTCTCATTGGAAGAGAAGAAGATTCGCTATTCCTTTAGATTCTGATATAGAGATTATTCCGTCTCCACTTAGTGGTCCTGCTCTTACAAGTCTAGTTTACCTGTTTCCTAGGTTTTCTAGTTAAGCTTCTCCACCCTCTAGGGTGGATGACATCTTCTCCAATCTCAAGTTGGACCATGCGCACATCCGTATCCCCACTCTAAGTAAGGAAGAGAAAGGGATAATAGAGACTATTCTTCAGGGGAGGTCCATATTGGGACCTGGTGGGTTGGTCGTGATGGAAACATTGGGAAAACTTCGAAAACTCCTCACATTTCCTTCTGATGTGGAAGGAATGACCAACCCAAGCTTCCAATGCCATCTGGCCATTATTGGATAGATGGCTTTTTAGGTAAGATAACAAATTAATTTAATTTTTATGTTATTTTTAAAGATAACTTATATTATCTCTTTTATTGTTTAGACCTTTATGATGTGTGCCCACTCCAAGAGTAGGTGGGCTTAATACATAAGGGTTATTAAGAAGGTCATGAAGGAGTATCATGTAGATAAATATATAGTACGCAGACTTAGAGAAAAAAATGTTGCTTAAGATATTGAAATGTCTCTTAGGACCGAGTATTCCAGACTATAGGGGCAGATGACAGTTCAGACCTATGTCTTGGAGTCAACTGAATAATGGCTAGTGGAGGTTTATAATCGTATTGACCTCCTAGAGAGAGGGATGACTGACTTAGTTGAGCTTAAGAGGGTAAGGGACACCTTAAAAGAAGAGCCAAAGATAGTGAGGGAGAAGGTTCAAAACTCTCGTTCAAGAATGGAAAACCTGAAGAATTCCTCCCAAGCATTTTAGTTTGAATATGGGGAGTCCATGTCTCTAACAGAGACAATAAAGGATAAGCTCTTCTTGGACATGTCAAAATTGTATTTCTTTAACCTGAATAGAGCGGTACAAGTTAACTTTAGCTAGAATTTTCTAGATGGCCAAGTCCTAGACTTCATTGATATCTTTCCTAGTTATAGTTGCCTTAACCATGGGTGGAGTTTATCTGGCCTAAGAACCTGGCCTGAAGATGTAGGTTCCTTTAGAGTTGTTTGTTTTTTATTACAATGTATTGAATACTGGGGCTTTTCAAGCCTTGAATTTGGTCGTAAGGCTTGTGTATTACCTATATTATTATTGTATTTGAATATGCTAACAGATTGTGTTATGTATCTAAACAATTCTAACACCTACTATTAAAAATATAGATCTCTAATACTTAGAAAAATTCTTATGCAAATGATAACATCAATAAGGAAAGTTTAAAATTTTGAAATAATCAACATTCAACAAGGGCTATATCGCAACAACCTACACTCAAATTTTGAAATAATCTACATTCAATAAGTTGCTCCTCGGCATGGGGTGGAGATGAGTTCTCTATGCTACGTGGTAATCTACATATTGTTGAGACCTAAGACGTTAGATAATAGGGTGTTCATTGTAGTCATAAGTGTTATCCCTAGGGAGGTAGTTAAGATTTTTATCCGTAAGGAGACCACTGAACAATCCTTAGAGATTGCTCTCGGGGAGAACTCATGCCAACCCTTAAGGCTTTATAGGTGCTATTATCTTTAGGGAGACCATGTTCATCCTTTAGAGAGTGGTGTATATAGCATTGGGGAGACCACGTCTATCGTTTGAAGAGTGTTTATGGGGAGAACACATACCATCCCTAGGGACTTTGTAAAGGCTATTACCTTTAAGGAGACTAAGTTCATCCTTTAAAGAGTGATGCATATAGCATTAGAAAGACCACGTTCATCCTTTAAAGAGTGTCTATAGGGAGAACACATACCATCCCCTAGTTGGTAGGGGCTACTGCTCTTAAGAAGACCAAGTTCATCCATTGAGACATATGATTTTCTTCCAAAAGAAAGAAAACATTAAGGAAAAATAGTCCATGACCACTAGGACAAACTATCTCTTGTCTGTGGCCTCAAGGAATTGACCTAGAATGTCCATTCCTCATTATGAAAACAGCCAAGGGGAAGTTATAGTTGTCATTTTCGCATATGGTTGTTAAGGAACTAAAACAAATCTTTAACACTTGTCACATCTCTTTACTAAGCTTATGGAGTCTTGAAGTATAGTTGGCCAATAAAATTTTACTTGTGTTACCTGAGCTACAAGAGCCCTGAAGCCTATATAAAGACTACATATGCTTCATGTATTTCTTGTAAAATATAAGAGCTCTCTTATAGGGACAAACATTTTAGTAATGAGGCTGAGGTAGATTTTCTGTATATGACATTGTCAATTATGCAACATCCAGATGTTTGTCCTATCAGGCAAGTAACTACATTTTTATTTGAGGATAACTCTCCTGTTTATAAATAGTTTGTAATAGGGATCCTCCAATCATCTATTATATTGATGGGAACAACTACACGATCATCTTTACCAACATTAGGTTCTTCCAAGACTTCTACCCAAACATCAACAAGAAATTCCACTGAATTAGAACTTTCTAATTTAGACAAGAGGTCTTCTCGTTGATTGTCTTCTCTAGAAATATAAGTGATTGAAACATTTTTTTGTTCAACGTTGAGATTAGGTGTGATTTTTTGAAGATACAACTATATGGTGGGGTTCTCTCGCATCATTTGTTCTTTGGCATTGACTAACCACTAATTAGGAATAACTATGAGCTTGGAGGAGATAAGCATTCAAAGCTTTTGCAAGACATAGTCCAACAAGAAAAGCTTTATATTCTACTACATTTTTGGTAGTAGGGAACTCAAAATGAACACTATATTCTAATACATGTTCTTCAGGACTGATAAGTACTATCCCAGCTCCATTTCCACTTATATTGGAAGGAGCATCTACATAATTTTCAAGAGGGAAGTAACACATATGATCTTATTAATGTTTCTTATCCAACTGGAATTTCTGTCGTTGAAGGTGGATGATCAGGGGTATCCATACGTTCTGTAAAACAACATTCAACGATGAAATCTGTCAAGGCCTGACCCTTTATCATTGAACGAGGTTTGTATTGAAGTCAAAATTCTCTTAGCTCTATAGCCCATTTAACTAGTCGCCCAAATAATTCTGGCTTGTGAAGAATCTGCCTCAGTGGTTGGTCTGTCAGTATAGTTATTTGATGAGCTTGAGAGTATAACTTTAACTTTCTAGAGGCGTTTACTAGCACTAGTGTTACTTTCTCCACCTATAAGTATCTTGTTTCTACTTCATGGAGAGTTCGACTGGAATAATACATAGATCATTGTATGCCTTCATCTTCTCTTACGAAAATTAAACTCATTGTTGAATCTGTCACCCCTAGGTAGAGCAATAAATCTTCTTTCTCCTATATTTGAGATAAAATCTTAGGGGATGACAGATAAATCTTAAGCTCTTTAAAAGCCCTTTGACAATCCTCAGTCCATTCAAAGGTGGTTATATTTCTTAGTGTTTTAAAGAACAACAGAGTACACTCCCCTAAACGAGCAATGAATTTGTTAAGAGCAGTCAATCGCTCTATAAAGCATTGTACTTCCTTCATGTTCTGTGGAGGCATCATGTCTAGTATGGTTTGAATTTTTTTTAGATTGGGCTCGATTCCTTTGGAACTTATAAAAACCCAAGAAATTTTTTTCCCTTGATAGCGAAAACACATTTGAAAAGGTTGGGTTTCATCCGGTATTTGACTCAAGATAACAAAAACTTCTTTAAGGTCTAGAAGATGTTGCTTAAAAGTCATGCTTTTTACTAACATGACAAGTTTCTCAAAATGAAATGAATCAATTGAAAGTAGCTAATCACCCTATAAAACATTGTACTTCCTTCACATTCCATGGGGGCATCATGTCTAGAATGGTTTAAATTTTTTCTGGATTAGGGTCGATTTCTTTGGAGCTTACCAGAAAACTGAGAAAATTTCCTTTTTTGATGGCAAAAACATATTTGGAAAGGTTGAGTTTCATCCGATATTGACTCAAGACAACAAAAACTTCTTCAAGATCTAAAAGATGTTGCTCAAAAGTCATGCTCTTTACTAACATGGCATGTTGCTCAAAACGAGCAATGAATTTGTTAAGAGCAGTCAATCTTCCTATAAAGCGTTGTACTTCATTCATATTTTGCGGGGGCATCATGTCTAATATGGCTTGAATTTTTTCTAAATTGGGCTCGATTCCTTTGGAGCTTACCAGAAAACCAAGAAATGTTCCTCCCTTGATGGCAAAAATATATTCGGACGGGTTGAGTTTCATCTGGAATTAACTTAAAACAACAAAAACTTCTTCAAGGTTTTGGAGATGTTGCTCAAAAACTTTGAGTTTGACATGTTTGTCAGACCTATGTTTCCTTGGACTTAGCTAAGTGTCAAGTCCAAGTTCCTTGAGTCTGGTATGTTTGTCAAATCCAAGTTACCTTGGACTTGGGTGACTGCCAAGTTCATGTTCTTTGAGTCTAGCATGCTCGCCAGACTTACGTTACTTTGAGCTTAGTTGACTTCTAAACTCAGATACTTTAGGTCTGACATGTTTGCAAAACCTGTTTTATTTAAGAATATTTTTATTTCTGAAAGTTAACTAATCAGCTTATGTTTACAAGGATACCATGTTTTTCATGGTGTTGTTTTTAAACTTCCTACCATAAACTATAAATATGACAAAGATCTTAATCCAACATGTAAACATATAAATTTCTCACCAAAGACAGCCCCTTAAAAGCTTTTTATGTTAAATGCTCACAAGGTTTGAAGAATGCTCTATACACCTTTGACCATTCCTCTAATTTTGAACATACATATTTTGAATCAAGAGAGTCGGCCTAAAAAATAACCCCTCTTCAAATCAAAGTTACTTGTGTAAATTGAATCATAATGATTGGAATAAAGTATTTTATTACAGGAAACACACACTATCCAGTATGCTGGGAACCCCATCCCCATAACAGCAACAACATCAAGGTCGGGTGCCCTGACAATAATTCATTTTTCAAGAAGGTGACAAGCTTCATTCACAATAGGAAAAAGCATCATTTCGACTTTGTCTTGATCAAACAACTTCATTATCCATGTCCATGTTCAATGTCACTGCAACAAGAAAGATCACAACTAAGATATTGATGATTAAGAAATTGAGATAATCTAGTAAGTTAGCAGTGGTAACGACCAAAATAATTTGATATTTTTGTAGTGCACCTTAAAGGAGGAAGACACAGGGGTGAAGAAAAGGACCTCAAAGTCAATGATAACACCAGTCATGCTCTTTGCTTTGTCAATATAATTCAAAACCTCAGGGTCAGGGAAAGCTTTACCCTTGTTGTCATATATATAGAAACCTTTACTAGTAGTTTCACCTCTATGATTAATAGTTTGGTTTTTAGCCTACTGGGATTTTAAATATCAATCGTTTAATTATTTCCAAAAACATTGAAAACATATGACTTGCTGGATTGTCATCCAGCTTAACCAACATTATCTCTTTGGATAGTTCTCAATAAACTAGATTCCATCAGTAATTGCAACCTCAAAATTGACAAAATCCATCATCTTGCTTTGAAAAAAGATAAATTGGTTCAAATTTGGGAAAAATAAAATAATCTGCAGCAGCAAACTAAAGATGAACTCTAGAGTCAAGAAAAAACTCGTATGAAAACCAACTACTCCAAGTCTTTTATATTGGAACCCAAAATGCACTGAGATTAATCTTTGTGGGCATTAAAACATGAAAATAAACATCTTAGATCTTCTCTCCAAATGCATCTTGGGTTGCATTGCATCTCTGACATGCAATTACTAGGTAACCATAGGTTTAGTTATGAAATTATATCCTGCATATATACTAAATTGGGTGGGGTAACACAGGTTTTATCCTAGAAGCTGTGTTTAAGGCCCAAAACACATCACAAAAACACATAAACTAATTCTACCTTTGAAAAACTTGTTTGTTTCTGTATTCTAGTATAAAAGCAATTTTGTTTGTTCTTATAATATTTCTGAATGGCAAGGAGCTTAAAATAACGACAAGAAAGTACTTAAATAGCCTCATTGGCATTTCAAACTTTGTAATTGCTTGATTAATTTGATAGATATCGACACCATGTTCAACAAGCATCAGTGTTGCCTGTGTGTATGGATAGAACATGCGGTTGACAACAAAGCTTATGCAATTGCCAACTACAATTGGAGTTTTCTTTATCTTCTTCCCAACATTTAGCAAGTCACTAATAACTTGTGAAGATGTCCTTTCTATACACACTATTTCTAAAAGCTGCATCATATGAGCTGGACTGCATCATGATCTCATATTAATATTGGATCTATAATTATAATAATAGCAAGCATAAGGCATGCAATCATACATTACCTAAAAAAATAGGCACCTGTGATACGATCATGAGAATTTATCATTTCACAGATAAGTTTATTTAGATTAAGATTCAGATAAATATTTATAATTTACTATTTCTAGTCTTTTACAATTAAACATTCTTGTAGCTTCTTATGAAAAAATTAATTGTTAAGGAAAAAATAAAATTTTGCTCCCCCAACTAAAATTCTTACCCTGTTTGGAGGTAGAGGGTAGATTACTAGGGAAAGAGAAGAATCACTTCAAAATAACAACATAAGTAGTGAGGCATACCTCTATAACCATATCCACATCATCAAAGCTTTCATAATCAAGGACTCTATTAAGAAGAGAGAGAGTTTCACTAAGCTCTTTTAGGATCATATTTCCTTTCTTGATACGACTTTGCAAATTTGCTAAAAAGATGAGAATACATTGCAAATATATGAAATTCAAATAAACAAACAATTTTTAAGAGAGAATTTCTAAAACAATATTTCACTATGTGGCCTTACCTTTGATTCTTTCAATTCCAGCTGTTATAAATTTCTTGTTTACTTCTTTTAAAGTAACTGGGTACTTGCTTAGAACAAGTGTTGTTGTTATTTCAGAGCCCATCAATCCTCCTCCAACAACAACAACTTTATTCACTTTTTGGGGTACCAATCCCATGTCAGAAATCCTAGGAACCTGTTAAACATTGAACCCAGGTTTATCTACTAAAAATAGGATAATCTAAGTGTGATACTTTGTACCGTGTCAAATCTACAATTTGAATAATAAGATAATCTTTTCCATGTGAGACTTAAAATTTGAGAGCATAAATGTACCCCAATCTTATTGTGAAGACTATGTTTTTACATACATTGGAGCGAGTTGAATATTAAGAGTTCCAATCTGGATTTGATCCAGCAGGAAGTATAGCAAACTGTTACTAAAAAAGTAACTTGGATAGGAAGGAAATGAAAGTATTGCTCTCAAGAAGCAATAATGAAAGATAAAGATGGTTAATAGAACATGGCCAAAATGTTGGGATTTCCTGGATTTCAGGAATGTATTCAATTCATCATTTTTAACTCTCATAACATCCTGACAAAATTTGTTGCACTATATAGCCAAGACCATTCCTTCTAAATAATATGTCCCGACAAATAAAGGAAATCCTTGAGTGACTAAGAGACTGAACAAAATAAAACGGTGTGTACAAGACTAAAATAAAGCTAGATAAAACCCCGCGTACAAGCCCCAACAAACCATCCACTTAAACAAAACATTATACATGAGAACGTTACCAAAACGCTACGAATCACTTGAGTATGTTTGTTTTTATAGTTAAGATTGAGGTTAAGGTTGGGTACATCTAATTATGCACAAAACTCAACCACAAAAGCTAGTTTTTTCTTGCTTTTTCTAGCTTTTTTGGTGGGCTCCATGCACAAAACTCAACCTTAATCACAAAAATAAACATACATTTAATCAAACAGTGCATTTAGTAACAGTCTTTTTATGCATCGGTCGCTTGTTTAAATTCAAATTGCCATTGTTGCTCATTATTATTCTTTGTTTAGGACTAGAATAATTACCTCCATTACATATTAACCTTGCCCTCAATGTTGAAACCTTGAAACCTGAGCTTGAAGTCATCTGTGAATTCCCAAAGTAGCATCCGAATAAGAGTGATGCTTTCAATAAATTAAAACTTGTGTCACAACTTGATTTCCTTGCCTTCCCTAAAGCCTATCCAAAATAGCTTGTGGTTGAAGGTCCTGCTAGAGAGGAGTACTAAGAGGATCAACCTGAACAACCTTGTTACCCATATGTTTCTTCAGCTATTACACATGGAACATAGGGTGAATTCCTGCTGATGGAGGTAATTAAATATGTAAGCAACATTGACTATCTTTTCCTGTATTAATAGGGTCCATAATACTTTGCAGCTAACTTTTATGATTCACTTGTTGCCACTGATTTCGATATATAAAGTTGTAGTTTTTAGTAACCTAAATCTTCTGTGTTGAACGATGTTTCGCTGCGCTTATAATTAATTTGCTGAACCATTTTGTGTTAAGCAGTTCATAGATTGCTCTTGATTTGATTGAGCACGTTTTCCCTTTTAGATAAGAACTCATTTATTGTTGCCACTAGTGAATAATTGGAAACATAAGGAATGTGAATAGGGGGACTAACCCCAACAGGATTTCATTGGGAATAGATTGTGTTGCTGAGTGAAAATTGGTGTTGTACCACCATTTTGCAAGTAACAACCAATTAAACCACCTTATACGATATTCACCAGTCATACACCTAAGATAGTTGTCAAGGAATTTATTTGCTACCTTAGTTTGCCAATCAGATTAAGGGTGGTAAGCTATGGAATAGTGCAAATCAACCCCTTGCTAATTGAAGAGATTCTGCCAAAATTGACTCAAGAAAACTGGATCCCTGTCACTCATAATTGTAGTTGTAAACATATGTAGTTTGAACACATCATCCATAAAACCCTTAGCCACATATGTTATTGTGTAAGGATGAGTTAGGATCATAAGATGGGCTTATTTTTTAAACTTGTCAATTACCATAAAAACCACCATTTTACCCTTAGATTTAGGCAGACCTTCAATGAAGTCCATACTAATGTTAGTAAATGGGGCACATGGAATTGGTAGTGGTTGTAGCAACCCTAGTGTCAAGACATTTTCATTCTTGTTCCTTTGACAAATGGAACATTCCCTAACAAATTGCTTAATGTTCTTTTAATGCTTTCTCCATAAAATAACCCTTCAACCCTCTTAATAATCATTGTAAAACCTGAGTGTCCCTTAATTGTTAAGCTATGATACATGGTTATGAATTCTCTTTGTAGGTTAGGGCTATTTCCAATTATAATTTTTTTTTCTATGAAGAAGATTGTCCCTCCATTGATACTATGGGTGGGAAGCAGGGTTTGTCACTAAATCTTAGATTAGGGACGTCACACTCCTATCCTCCTCCCAAGTCTTCTTGATTTTTTCCCATAAGGTCAATAGATATAGTTGATACTATTAAAGCATTTAATTCATTATTGGATACCCTAGACAAGGTATCAATTGCTACGTTTTCCTTTCCATTTCTATATTTGATCTCATAGTCATACCCTAATAGCTTAGACAACCATAAGTGTTGAGATTGAAAAATTACCTTCTAGTCTAGTAGGTATTTGAGGTTGTTATGATTTATACAAATTTTGAAATGCCTTCCCAAAAAATAATGCCTCCATTTAGTTCTTGCTAGTAGAATTAGCATAATCTCCTTTTTATAAATAGATAGTGTTTATTATTTAAGCCCTAATGGCTTGTTGATGTATGCTATAGGGTGCCCCTCTTGCATCAGCATTACTCCCATATTATCCTTAAAACATCCGCTTCCACCACAAAAAAGCTTATTGTGATCGAGTAAAGCTAGGACTGGTGGATGTGTCATAACTCTTTTGAGATGGTTGAAAGCTTTTGTAACATCTTCATTCCACATAAAAAAATCGTTCTTTAATAATTGAGTTAATGTTCTGCAAATAGATCCAAACTCTTTACAAACCTTTTATAATACCTTATAGGACTTAAGAATCCCTTTAATTGCTGATAGTCTTAGGTGTTGGCCAATCTAAAATTGCCTGTATTTTTTAGGGATTTGTTGTCACTTATTTTTCAGAGATCACGTGGCCCAAAAATTCAATCTAAATGCTCCCAAAAACACATTTTCTTATCCTTGTAAACAAGCTATGGTCCTTGAATAATTAAAAGACAACCTGTAAATGTTTTAGATGATATTCCCATAACTTACTGTAAGTAAGGATATTATAAAAGAATACAAGGATGAACTTCATTAAATACTTTCTGAATATGTCATTCATTAAGTTTTGGAAGGTAGCAGGTGCTTTTGTTAAATCGAAAGGCATCACCATAAATTCATAGTGTCCATTGTAAGTTATGAAAGTAGTTTTGTATACATCATCAAGAACTATACGAATCTAATGATACCTTACTTTATATCCAATTTGGAAAAGAGAGTAGCCCCAACTAGTTCTTTTAATAACTTTTCCACTATAGTAATAGGGAATTTATCTTTAACAATTAGTTTGTTTAGGGCCATATAGTCAACACAGTCTCCACAAACCATCTTTTTTCTTGACTAACACTATTGGAGAAGTAAATAGATTGCTACTTTGTTGGATTATACCTGATTGTAACTTCTTATTGACTATCTATTCAATTACATCTTTTTATAGGCCATAATACTTGTAAGCTCTCAAGTTCATAGGTTGAGTACCCACCTTGAAAGGGATAGAATGGTCATGCCCTCTAGGGGGTAAGCCTTGAGGTTCTTTAAATATTTATTGATAAGTGGTTATCAAAGCTTTAAGGTTAGGATTCTCCTTTTTCTGCCATGAGGAGAGAGTAGTTGATGAACTCAACTTATTATCCTCTTCTTCTAGCATCCTGAGGCTACACAAACTGACTACAACTACTTGAGTATTGTTATCAAGCAAGCACTGAAGTTGTTTAAGTTTAATAGTTTGAAATGGAACAGGGCTATCACCTTTAAGCAACATTTCTTGCTTGTGTCAATTAAAAGACATTTATAACTCTTTATAGTTAAAGACTATATTACCCAACTAATGGGTACCAAGTATCATATCACAGTTATTCAAATCCACCATAAACACATCTGCCATAAATACTACTCCTTGCATTCTTTATAACAGTGCAAATCATAGTACCATTATTAATAGTTTTCACTATCAGAGACTTTATGGACTTGAGGTTGCACTATAATTTATTTTCCATTTATGTATTAATGAAATTGTATGTGCTCCTAAAATCCACCATAATGAATAAGAATGCTTGTCCACCCTTCCTATGACCTTAAGAGTATGAAACCCTGTAGTACCCTCCAATGTATTAAGAGATAGATGAGGTATCATGGCTTCAAGGTTAAACATTTCCTTTTTATTATCATTCTCTTCAGTGTCATCTTTATTATATATTATACACATGAAATACAACATTTTAGTTTTACACTTGTGCCTTGAGACAAACTTCTCATCACACCAATAACATAATCCCTTAGCCCTCTTTTCATCTAACTTTTTATTATGTATGGATTTGGTAGGTTTTGTGCTGGTGTTGTTTAGGAAAGTTTGGGTTATAGTGGTCCCTAGTTTGTTGCGATGTGTGTTTAAGGTAGTGGTGACAAGGGAAGATGGATTTCTATGGAATGTTTGGGAGGGATAATTTTTGTCTGGTTGGTTGGACTAAAGATTAAGGTTGAGTATTGGGTAAGACCCTGTAGGGAGCGTCTATGAGAAAAAGTATTATCTTGTAATCGAGCTAGGTTGTAAGCTTGATATAAAGCCTTGGATTCAAGCATTTTTACCAAGGTTTTTTTATCTTACTTTGAACCCTCCCAAGAAAAAAAAAATTAAAGCCTACGTCTCAGTAATACCAGCTCTATTCCAAAGTATATCAAAATCCTAAATATATGCCTCTAAGTTACCCTCTTGTTCCAAATCCTTGAGCTATTTTAGGGGATCCTTTTGACCACTAAATCTACAGTATAAGACCTCAATATACTCATTCCATATAACACCCTAGTCTCTCATGCTCTTAAAATTTTGGTGCCAATATAATTCCATCCCATCTAAATAATAAGTTGCTAGTTTGAGTTTATCAGCCTCTAGAATCTCTTCAATCTCAAAGTACACACTTATAAAGCCACTTGTAAACATCATCACTATTAAAACTTGGGAAGTCTCGCTTAGGTTTAAAAACCTTCGAAGGTTGGTGATTATATCCGTAGTTACAACAAGGTTCTGAGCACCATGAGTCTTCATGTGTGCACTTGATTCTCTAATAGGTAGTTGCAACTTCTGCAGAAAAAAGCTATGTTGGAATGATGATCCATTGATGATGTTCTTCAACTCATCAAGTTTTATTTCATGATTGGTTCTGGTGCTTTCTAACTTCTGGCCATACCCCTCCAATAATTTCATCACTGGTTCATATTTCAGAGATTGCTCCTTATTAACTTACTCTAGAGAGTTCTCCAGCTTTTTAAGATCTTGGAACCTCATGTCAGGTGCCATCCTTTGAGTCCAAAGATTAGCTTTGATACCACTTTGAGCGATTTGAATATTAAGAGTTCCAATCTGGATTTGATCTAATAGAAAGTATAATAAATTGTATTTGGATAGGAAGGAAATGAAAGTACTACTATTAAGGAGCAACAATGAAAGATAAAAATGGTTAACAAAACATGGCAAGACGTTGGGATTTCTTGGATTTCAAGAAAGCATTCAATTCATTATTTTCAATTCTTATAACATCCTGACAAAATCTATTACATTATATAGTATCATTCCTTCTAGTTATTGTGCCTCAGCAAACAAAGGAAATCCTTTAGTGACTAAGAGATTGAACAAAATAAAATGGTGCGTACAAGAATGAAAAGATAGATAAAACTCTACGAATCATTTTATCAAATGGTGCATTTAGCAATGGTCATTTGTTTAAATTTAAATTGCCACTATTGCTCATCCTTCTTCTTCGTTTAGGACTATGACATACTCTTAGTCACAACTAGAATATGACCTAAACGCTATACTTTAAGAGAAACACCAATTACTCAAGAGTCGACTCCTTATTTGCTCAAACATTAGTTTATACTCCTTTAGAGGACCTATCCAAACATAGTCAAACAAAAAACAATACTGGAAAAACATGTGCATTCAACATCACTTCACTGAATTGCACATGTAAATTAAGTTACAAGATGCCATAAACATTTTACTCGCTTGCTAATTATAAAACATTTCTTTTGTTTCAATTTGATTAATAAAATATAACTATTTTTTATTTTGTTCAAACTTTCACAGTTTCGCGTTGAGCAAAAAAAAAAAAAACCAAACTCTTGCAAGTGTCTGATTATCAAAGTTCCAGCAGGGCCTCCAACTCCTGCCATTAGAACACAATCATGTAATGTGTAATGTCTAAGCAATCAATTTGAATGAAAACTAGAAAAAAAAAAAAGGAAAAGGGAGAAATAGTTTCGAGGGAATCAATCTTGATAGAAAATAGGGTTATAAAAGAAAGATAAGAAGAAAGAAAGAAAAAAGAACCTTCTAGAGTCCTACTTCGAGACCAAAAACCACGCCCTCTTCAATGACATCAATGCAAACCAAAGGGTGCCTGAGGTCTGGAGTCCTTTTTAGGCCCAAAGCCTGGCAAAATTGAACATCAACCTAGCTTCTCTCAAGGGCTCTAATTTTTCAGTTCTGTATAGACAAGGAACCCAAGGCTTCTTACAGTTGTATATATCTAAGGCCCAGCTGTGAGCAATAATAATCATCTCTTCTAGAGCAGCTAAGGCATCCACTAGGCCTGAACTCTATGTGTTGTAACCCAATTTTGGATTCACCAAGATTTTCTCAAATGTTATTTTATTTATGTTATTCTTTATAAAAATCCAAAAAAATTAAGAAAAAGTTTAAAAATTCAAAAATATATTTTTCTCGAGTCAACCGCATCTTTCCATCAAAACCGAGTCTACCGGGTCAATACGGGTCAAACCATGTCGATCAGGATAAAAAAAAATGAGTTTCGGGCCGTTTCGGGTCAAAACCATCATTTTTGACCAAAACCGAGTTCACCAGGTCAATACGGGTCAAACCATGTCGACTAGGATAAAAAAATGAGTTTCGGGTCAAAACTGTCATTTTTTACCAAAATCGAGTTCACCGGGTCAATACGGGTCAAACCATGTCGACCAGGATAAAAAATGAGTTTCATGCCGTTTTGGGTCAAAACTGTTATTTTTTTGGTCAAAACCCGGTCCACCGGTTTTATATCATTTGAAGGTTTTTTTATGTTTCAACATAATTTTCGGTAATTAAAATTGATTTTTAGCGGTTGAGTCGGGCTTTTTCTAATATTGATTTGAGTTTTTAATTTTACTTATATAAATATATATTATTATACATAATAAAAAATAAAATAAAATAAAATAAAAAAATTTGTCAAACGGGGCAGTTGCGCCGAAAACAAACGGTGATTAAAAAATAAGATTTGTGGAAATTTGAGATTTGTATGTCTCCTGTCATTGGCTATAAATAGCCAGTGATAATGCGGACGAAAAAAAAAGAAAGAGGAGGAGAAAAGAGAGAAAAGAAGAAGACTAGAGAGATGATATCCTATATCACTATTCATGTTTTTTTTTACTATTTCTTCATGCAAGTAAGATATTGATTTTGATTAAAAATAATCTGAAAAATATCAAAAATATCCTAACCATTAGATCTAATAATATTTAGCCGTTGATTTAATAGGATATAATAGAACTTACCACACCCAATTAAAACCCAAATCAATCTTAGCCCTTAAAACAATTTGCCTTTAGATCCGGTGGCGCCACGTCACCCGGTGTACCAAGCTCTCGGTACACCGCGTCACATCAGATAACGAATCTGCTCATCTGGACCGTCCGATCAACCTGCAGATCGAGCCAATCACAGCCGCACGATCTTTCCATCAGAGATCCAACGGTTCACAGGATTCCTCTGCATCGGTGTACCATGCTGGCGTTCACACCGTAGTATAACCCAGAGCCTCTCTCCTCTCGCCGGCGAATCTCTCTCTCTCTCCTCCGATCTCCCATCTCCGGCCGTGTGAAGCCTCCGCACCACCACAGAAAGGTCGCCAACCTCCTACAAAGCAAAAACCCGGCCGCTTTCAGCGTTCTCTCCCCCCCATATCGCCGGACAAAGGCCGCGATTTTCGTCGGCCACCAAATCTTCAAACCGTCGATTCTCCCTCTTCAGCCATCAACGGCCATCTAGACCACCTCCATCAGAATCCTCGTCCTCAGATCTACCAGAATCAATCATTTTTTTGGTCGGAAACCTCGCCAGAAAATTTCACCGCTCCAACAGTAACCGCGCGTGGGCCACACGCGCCGCCAGTGGCATTTTCGTAAATTTCGGAGAAATTCAAGGGTATTTCAGTATTTTGCCTATATAGTGGCACTCAGGTAATTTTTTGGGGTTTCTACTGGTATTTTTAATATTTTTTTTATATATAAATGCTTGTAAATTTTCTTACATGTCGTAAAAAATACAAAAAAATCAAAGTCGACACGTCTTTTTTTTAGAAAAACACTGATGTCAAAAATTTAAATATCAAATATGGATTATGTCCATTATTTCTTTTGGTAACCCAGACGTAATTCTTCTTTTTAGGGACAAACATCAATATTTTAGACGAGTATCCTAATTTTTAGGGATTGATGTCATTTTTAACGTGTCTCCTATTTTTAGGGACCGACGTTAATCATTTAAAAAAGAATTACAAATAACCCCAAAATATAATCGCATTTGAATCAAACAAAAAACACACAAGTAAGGGTAACCTTTCTATTGAAAGGATGTTTTAAGGGTGGTGTCTACCTTCCCTTAATCATAACTAACCTCGTACGTGAATCTCTGGGACCAGTGTCTAATTTGGGATTTCTAGTTTCCCTCAAATTACTAGATGGCGACTCCAATAAAATCTTTGTTTCCCCCAATCGAGAAAAAAAACCCTTTTTGTTAAATAAACAAAAAGCGGGAGTCGTCACCCGACGTCGTGTATTGACACTATACACTGTCCCTATTCACCAATTTTGACATCTAGAGAGAAAAGGAGAAGATTCAGAAAACTTCGTGGGTAAAAGAATAAATCAAAGTAGCATAATATGAAATGTTTAAAGAAGAAAATGAAGATTTAATTTATATAAAGGTCATTGCTTTTTCATTTAAAGAAAGAATGAGAACAATCTACTAGTATCATCTCAAGAGCCTTGAGAATGCCTATAAGGTAAGGGAGTTGTTGTGTCCGTGAAACAAGAAGTCAGTTAAAGAAATATGAAAAATTTGAATTTTTTATTAAACAAAAATGATAGCAGCCAAATGCATCCCATGTACATAACATGCACCATTTGCATTAAGATAGGTTTACTTATACTCATTCCTGTTTTTCATTGAAACTCCAATTCATTCTAATAAAATACAAAAATAAAATGGCCTATAAGAAATTTTAACTAGCAACAAGTGACAAAAAGTGAGAGTATAGTTAGCTGGGTTACTTGGATTCGTTAGAAGGATAATTATTTTGGCATGAAAAAACATTGGAGGATTAGTTTTTAGTACACCTTTCTAGGTAGCAATTTATGGAAGAAAAATCAAATTAAAGGAGTTATCTTGACAATATTGTAACTTCTGTCTCACTGATCTCTTCTTCAGGTTTCTTCTCTAGATTTTAATTCTATTTTTCATATTTAGATTCTAGATTTCATCTGCATTCTTATGTAATTTTTTTTTTATATGATTTGTAATTGAATTTCAATCAATAAATGGCTTCAATTCCATATCAATTGTCGATTTAATGATCTTTATTCACACTTTGGGTTGTAGCACTAGATTACAATTCATCAATTCCCAATAACTAGTTATTTCGTGCATAGAAACAAAGTTACCTCCAAATCCAGGAAGAGTTCCGTACCGAAGTTCAGGCAGGCCCAATTAAGCAGAAGAAATTGATATGCATGCATGACATGCCTGAAAAGAATTACATCATTTATAAGAAATCTCATAATAATAAGATAAGCTAAAGTTTTGTAGATATATCAGTGCTATCTCCAATCAACCACCTAAAGTAAGGCCACTTATAGCACCAACTAATGGTTTTCTTCCAGCTATGCTCCATCCAAATCATAACAGAGCATCCTAAGAATTATCGTACAAAATATAGGGAAATAATATTTGTGAGAGAAAAAATCAAATGAAGTAAAAAAGTTGAAGTACCTTTAAAGGTTTTTATGATGATATCTATTAAAAAAAAGCCTATCTTTTCTCGCTCCACTACAACAATATTCAAGCTAATATTTGAGAAAGCAAATTTATACCTACAAACTATTGAGCTATATGCACTTTCACATATACTGATTGTAATTCATCTTATGGTGGTTTCAAAGTTATTGAAATAAGACATTTAAAAGTGTAATCCAACCTTTTCGTTGTGACATCAAAGCCCTATGAGAACTTGCCATTTGAACCTCCTCAAAAACTCAAGATAATAGTCATACTTATTAGCAATGTCATCCAGACAACAACACATATTATGATTTATTTGATTCTACCAGTAATAACTTTTGCTTTTACATCTTCTTTTTGCAAAGCTTCCTCGGTGTTCTCCTTAACTGAAATAAAAGGTGAGATATAACCAAAACTACCAAGTGTCAAATAGCCAAAGCTATGTGAAACAGATTAAGAAAAATTCATGCCACTAGCTTACTGGCCCACGCTATAAACATATAGCTCAGAATAGTAAGAGGGTACCAGAGTCAAAATTATCTGATCTTTATGCCTAAAAGTAATTTATGCGTTCTGAAAAGTAGAATCTTAATGAAACCAAAGTTTATGAAATTTGTTTCCTTGCATATTTTGTAGAACACATTTTGTTAAATTTCCTAAAAAAGCAAGAAAAGGTTAGTAATGAACCAACCATCAACTATTTGAAGTGAAGTTTCATGTTTTTTTTTTCCTTTAGGAACGAATCCATTTCCATTATAAAAAAATGAATAACATGAGTCAATCCCTGCTAGAAAGCATGAATCAAAAGAAAAACAAATTTCAAAAACATCCAATCTAATCCAATCTAAGTTAGATCAGGTCTAAACTACAACACACTTTATATGGAAGCAACATGACTCTAGGTCCAGTTATCTATTGTATTAACATTACTATTTCTATTATATCATGGTCCATTATACAAAGTCCATTAAAGTTAGCTCTCTCTCTCTCTCTCTCTCTCTCTCTCTCTATATATATATATATATATATATATATATATATATATATATATATATATATATAACACATGTACATAATGAATTATAAGAAAATCTTTTTTTTCACCTTCTCTTCATTAGTTTTCTTTCCTTTTATATTATGGTATCAGAGCCAAATTTCTAAAATCTTTGAATTGTTAATCTTTGTATTAAAATAGAACCGATTTACAACAGCAATCTTTTTTATTATTATTTCTTTTCTTCAATTCATTATACAACTACTATTTCGAGCCTATTGCATAATTACACACGTGGAAAGTTTAGAAAACATGCTCTTCATATTACAACTCATGAAAAGTCCCTTTTTATCACTGCCACCCTTTATCAATCCTAATGGTGTCGGTCTTAACTCTATCAACCCTAATGAGTTGGCAGATGCAACCTTTAACAAGCTCACCATTATCTTTATTTGAAAGTTAGAAATAAGAACTATATCTTTTGGAAAGCTCATGTTCAACCTTTCTTAATTGGCCTAGGATTATTTAAATTTATAGATGGAAAGGCATGATGGCTAACCTACTGAAACCATCATCACTAATAACACCATAGAAGTCAATCCAATCTATACCATGTGGTTACAATATGATCAACTACTTATGAGCACATTAATTGCCTTTCTCTCTACTGAGGTATTGTCTTTAATTATTGGTTGTACAACATCTCATATTGTTTGGACCATTCTAGCATCAACATCGGTTTTTTCCTCTGCAACACGTATAATGTTCATGTAATATGCCTCTATTGTTGATCTAAAGAGAGTAGGAAGTGGCCAGATGATCCCAATTACCATATAATTAAAACCATGAATATGATTGCGAGTTGGACTAATTTCAAGGCTATCATGATCCAAAATAATGATAAGTATTGTGGCTAGACCTCTACCATGATGATTAAACTCCACAATCACTAAAGAAAATATTACTAGAGTGGCGATGCTCACCACTATAGCAAGAGGGAGATTGTCCTAGATTTTGTTGTGGTGCAATGGATCAGGCAAGGTATGTTGCTCGATAGAAGGTCTCAACATCATTATCTTGTTGAATAAAAAGGTGCTGAAAAGTGTTGCTAATGTTAAACTCGTGGCTTAAAAGTAAGGAGTACAGTTCAGTAAAGGATACCAATTTTTTGAATAGATAAAGGTTGAAATTAAAAGATTTACCAACAGCTGAGAGTTCACCACAATAAGCCTACAAGTTTTTTCTTTTTATATATAAGAAAAGATAGCTAACCCTAATGGCTTTGTCTATAAAGTTAGAGATATAGTAATGTTAATACAATAGATAACTTTGACAAAAATTTATGTCTAATCATATTACATCAATACTTTAAAGAAAAGAATCTGTCTATCTCATGACAGTTTTGCAAAGGAAAGAACCCTATAATCTATCTATCTTTAATAGCAGATTGAATGATTTTATTAATAATAAACATTTCTTGCCAAATTAAGTGAAGATAACAAACGCATCATGAAAATCTTAGCAGCACCGAAACAAAATAATCTACATAAGAAACCTGTTAATTCTTTTTGAAACATTATATATTTGGTGAATGGATGTATTGGATACCACACATACCATCAATAGAAAGTAAATTGAGAAGTGGGTTGTTGATGATTGTAACATGTTATGATTGAAATAGAAATGTTACCAATAATTAAAGAATCCAACAAGAATCTTTTTATTCAACAAATAGTTGATGAAATCAGGCAACATGGATAGAACAAAAAGAAGAAGAAAAAAGGAAAAAAAGTGGATAGAAATGGAGAGATTCACCTGAATCTCTTTCTCTTCATTTACTCATTATATTTTTTCACTTTGCTTTTTATATTCTGTTACAACCAATATATGCATACAATAATTGATTACCCTAGAACTATAGGAGTGGCTAACATTATTATATGTGTTCCTCAACAACACTAAAAAACAGGAAAGTTAAATGGTGCATTTTTTTATGCCTAAGTGGAATCTAACAAAACATTGTGTTTTTTTTTATTCCAGCAAGGGTCATAATTTTAAAATGTCTCAGCTTTTATCATCTCTTGTTCTTTGTCTCCTACCATACTTATAATTGCAATATGTGACAATTCTTCCCCTATCACAACCTTCTTGTCTTTAAGGTTGAATTGAGATAAACACAATGCCATTTCCTCAGTAATTTCTCAAGTAGTATCTGCAAGTGAGAGTCCCTTCTAATGAATTAACACTTGGGTAACAACTTGATTTTTTTTTCTTTATAATTTTTTTATCCATATTGCTTGTGGTTGCAGGTTAGAAGCATGAGGTAGATTTGGTAGAGTACTTTGCACTAGTCGGCTCCCTATGTGCCTTTTAAGTTGGGAGACATGGAATATTGGGTAGATGGCAAAGAAGGGTGGGAGTTCCAGCTTATATGCCATATTTTCGATCTTGTTTATCAACAAGTAAGTCCCAAAAAACTTAGCTAATAATTTTTGTGCTGATCTATGAACCAATGATTGTTGTTTGTATTGTTGTAGCTTAATATATACATAGTCCTTGATAGAAAAACTCATTTCACTTCTCTTTTTATTGACAAGTTGAGCCATCCTGTTTTGTGCAGTTCAAAAATAGATCTTGATTTGTTTAATCATCTCTTCCCTTATTGTCAGCACATCATCAATAGATTCCACTATAGAGTCTTTAGGAAAATAGTGAACATGTATAGGAAGAGGAAACCATACAATACCTCATAAGGTGTTAGCTAGGTAGAAGAATGAAAGTTTGTATTATACCACAATTCTACCAATGATAGCTATTTTTCCCATTAGTTTGGGTTGTCCTCAGTCATACATTTGAGATAGTTTTTAATGCATTTATCAACTATCTCTGTTTAGTTATCGGTTTGAGGGTGGTAAGCAAATGAGTAGAGCAAATTAACCCATCGAATACTGAACATTCCCTTCTAAATTTTGCTAAAAAACACTGGATGCCTGTCATTAACTATTGATACTGGGAGGCCATATAGTTTGTACAAATTGTCCATGAATAACTTAGCAATAATAGGGGCTAAATACATGTGGTTTAGGCTTATGAAGTGAGTGTATTTGTTGAAGCGATCTACTACTAACATAATAACATCTTTCCTTTCAGATTTAGGTAGCCCTTCTACAAAATTCATGCTAATGTCAATGAAGGGAGTATACGGAATGAGAAGGGCTTGTAGTAGCTCAAGAGTGACCATGTTTTCATGTTTATTCTTCTGGCAAATAGTGCATTCTTTAACAAACTGAGGAATATGCTTTTGTTGCCTTTTTCAATAGAACAAACTCCTTTACTCTCTTCATAGTAGCTGTAATTCTTGAATGTCCTCCCACAGTTGAGCTATGATATAATGAAATCAACCTGACTTGTAGTTCTAAATCACGTCCTATAACAATCTTACCCTTCATGTTCAGATGTCCATTAACCCATGTGTAATGAGGGTATAACCTTAGAGTAGCTTGTAGGTCCTGAATGATGGTTTGTATATATGGATCTTTTTCCTAAGACTTTTTAATCTCATCCATGATATTAAAAGAGACTGGGGAGACAACTATTGTGTAGAGTTCCTGACTAGACGTTCTTGAGAGGGCATTTGCTATTGTATTTTCCTTTCCCCTCCTATATTCTATCTCATAATCATACCTCATCAATTTAACTAACCACTAATGTTACATAAGAGTAATTATTTTTTGATCCAAAAGATATTTAAGACTCACGTGATTTGTGTGAATCTTAAAATGTTTTCCCTACAAGTAATGCTTGTACTTGGTGACTGCATGCATGATAGCCAACATTTTTTTTCATAAATAAACATTGCTTGTTATTTAGGGCCTAGAGATTTGCTGTATAGGTAATAAAATGTTCATCCTGTATAAGTACTACTCCCACCCTCATCATGGACACTTCTGTCTCTACAATGAACAATTTATTCTAGTCTAGTAGAGATAAGACCAAAAGCTTAGTCATCAATTCTTTGAGCAAGTTGAATGCTTTGGTAGCTTCATAATCTCATACAAAAACATCATTTTTCAATAGTTGTGTCAAAGGTTTACAAATGGAACCGTACCCTTTAACAAATCTTTTATAGTAGCTTGTAAGCCCTAAAAATCCTCTCATTTGCCTGAAGTTCCTAGGTAGTGGCCAATTGAGTATAGCTTTGATTTTATTAGGGTCAGTAGCAAATCCATATTCAGATATAATGTGACTTAAGTATTCTACTTGTTCGCTGCAAAAGCTATATTTACTTGCCTTAGCAACCAACTTATGTGCTCTCAACAATTCAAAATTTATATTTAAGTGTTCATAATGATTTGTAGATGTCTTGATGTGCACTAAAATGTCATCAAAGAACACCAGGATGAATTTCTTGAGGTGTCTCTAAAAACCTCATTTATCTAACTCTAAAAGGTAGTTGGGGTAGTGGTTAGCCCAAATGATATGATCAAGAACTCATAGTGGCCATTGTGTGTTTTGAAACTATTTTGAATTCCTTTCTAGAAACCATTCTAATATGGTGATATCTAGATATAAGATTAATTTTTGAAAAGATAGTTGATCCCACTAATTCTTCTAGTAACTCTTTTACCACAGGAATATGATATTTGTCCTTGACGGTGAGTTTGTTCAAGGCCTTATAATCCACACATAACCTCCAAGTATAATATTTTTTCTTAACCAGCACTACTAGAGAGGCAAAAGGATTGTTTCTAGGCCTTATAATTCTTGTTCCCAACATTTTTTCTACCATTTTGTTTTTCTAAAACATCCTTCTGCAACCCCAAGTACCTGTAGGGTCATAAATTTACTGTTTGGCTCCCTTTCTTTAAGGGAATAACATGATCATGACCCCTGAGAAGGGTAGTCCTTGAGGCTCTTTAAATATGTCCTGGTAATTCTCTAGCAATGATGTTAATGTAGTATCGCTACAGTGATAAAAAGGCAGTTTAATTGTCAGAGAACTAAGAGAATGGTCATCCTCTTCCAGGATTCTTAAACTGCATAAATGGAATTCTGCCACATGCTTATGATTTCCCAATAAATAGTTTAGTTGCTGAAGCTTAATAGCTTAAAATTTGATTGGATTCTCCCCCTTAAGTAATACTCTCTGGCCTTGTCAATTAAACAACATCCAAAAATGCTTGTAGTTGTATAAAATGTCCTATAGTATATATAATCATTAGATGCCTAGCACCATGTCATAATTACTTAAATCTATTATGAAAACATTTGCTTCGAAGCCCACCCCCTGTATTGTCCATTTGAGGCCCTTACAGACTGACTTGTATACCATTTTTTCCCTCATTTACAACTTGTATATTTATGGGATTTATGGTAGTTAACTCACATTGTAGCCTAAGAGCTAGAGAGGAGATAAGAAAGTTGTGAGTACTCCTAGAGTCCGCTTTATGAAGGGTTTGTTTTTCTATCTTCCTAGTGACCTTCATAGTGTGGAACCCCATGATTCCTTCTAAAGCATTCAATGAAATATGAGGTATGAATTCTTCAATAGGACACCCTTCTTCTTGAATCTCCTCTCCTACAGCCTCTTCCTCCTCCTTTAGAATACTCATGCAATACAACTTTTTATTCCTGCATTTATGACCAGGTATAAATTTCTCATTACTCCAAAAACATAATTCTTTTAGCCTATGTTCTTCAAATTCCTGGTTTTTAATAGATTTGGTAAGTTTAATAAGGTTCTTGTTGAATGAGTTTTCAGCATTGTTATTGGGTCAATTGAAAGGGATTGTTTTAGGTAAGTTAGTTGCTGTTGTAAATTTATTTTTGGTAGAGTTTGATTGCTGAATGCTTTTAGGTTAAATGGTGTGAGAAGGTATTTGTTTGAAATCTAGCAAGGTTATAGGTTTGTCAAAGATCTTTAGGTTCAAACATTTTCACAATGTTTTGTATTTCCACTTCAAAACCCCCTACAAAGATGACTAAGGCTTGTCTCTCTCTAATGCCAGCTTTATTCCATAAAATATCAAAATCATGAATATAACTCTCTAAATCTCCCACTTGTTTCAAATCTATTAGTTCCTCCATAGGGTTTCCCCCCCTCAAATTTATAGCAAAAAGCTTCTACATACTTCTCTCAACTCACCTTCTGATTACCTAGGCTTTTCATAAAATTCTGGTGTTAATAAAAGGCTATGCCATTTTAGTAATAAGAAGCAAATTTCAATTTATCTGAATCATCAATGTCTTTGATCTCAAAATACTGGTTGCATTTATACAACTCATGCACATATTCCCCCTCAAACATTGGAAAAAGATGTTTGGGTTTATGCATGTTATAAGTAGATGGTCTCCCTTCATTTGTGAGGGAACCTTTGCATGACAAACTCTTTTTGTTGTGTCAGGCTATTGATCATATTCTTTATGTCCCTAATCTGAGCTCCATAATTGTTAGTGGTATGGTCCAGCTTTTGGCCTTGTTTCTTCATGAGTGTTATTGGTTGACTTCCTTTTATGTCGAGTTAATGAAATCTTCTCAACTATTATTGTGTCTGGTGCCATGTTCCTGGTTTAAGGAAGGTTTGCTCTGATATCATTTGTTATAATCAAAATAAAAATGCTACCAACAGTTAAAGAATCCAGTGTGAAATTGATTTTTTCAACACATAGCTAATGAAATTAGACAACAAGAATAGAACAAGAAAAAAAGAAGAAAAGTGGATAGAAATGAAGGGATTCACCCGAACCCCCCCCCCTCCCTATCCTCATTATATTTTTTTTCTCTTTGCTTTACTTATTCTATTACAACTAATATATTCATACAGTAATTGATTGCCCTAGAATTACAAGAGTAGCTAGCATTATTACACGTCTTCCTTGACAACACTAAAAAGAGTTAAACGGTGTGTTTTTAATGTCTAGGTGAAATCCTACAAAACATTGTGTTTTGTATTCCAGCAACAATCATAATTTCAAAATGCCTCAGTCTGTATCATCTCTTGTTATATGTCTCCTGCCATATACTTTAGTTGCAATACGTGACATAATGGCCGCTCCATCAGCTCCAACTACCATCAATGTTTTTCTCTTCGCTCTGTTACTGCTCGCCATCTTCACTCTTGTGCTCTGCTCTCTGCTGAAGCAAGTTCCGGACCATATAAGCGGAAGGAAAGAAAGATGAGAAGAATCTTCTCTCCTATCCTCTATAAAAGTCTGAATTCACAAGGATTTTTGTCGTTTAATCTGCCACGTGTTAAACGACATTATGTTTCCAGGGTCATTTTGTCAAACAATAAACTTCGGGAAACGACGCCGTTGACCACGTGGAATGAATTTGATGAACAAAAGAGCCCGGCCCAAACGTGTGTTTTTACCGAAGGGTCTTAAAACCCTAGCCTCCCTCTCTCTCTGCTTCTCTTCCCTTTCAAGGACGCTTGATTTGCCTCTACCCCAACAGTCGAGCAGCAACAGCACAACAACAATGGTAACTATCTGCCTATCTCCTTCACCGGCAACAAAGATGGAA
>Ga0325402_1000505_pt1 | contig 27434 bp, 17 predicted proteins | sample PopdelMetagenome_22_FD_207212 | JGI IMG/M metagenome (GOLD analysis project Ga0325402, IMG submission 207212) | Populus deltoides microbial communities from Bellville, Georgia, United States - Xylem-PdKOR-R3 | ecosystem: Host-associated > Plants > Phyllosphere > Stem > Wood/Secondary xylem... | reverse complement strand
TCAAATTTGATATAATCAGCAAATAATAACATTTCTAAATTTTTCACAACTTCCGGAAAGTGTTTTCCATCCAAATTTTTCAGGAAAACACTTTCCTGAAAACCAAGCCAAATTTTTCTTTGACTGGAAAGTGTTTTCCGTTGACCAACTTTTCTAATGGCAAACAAACATAAGAAAGTTTGGAAAGTGGTTTCCGGAAATCACTTTCCGGAAAACAAACACAACCAAAAGAAAAAACACTTTCCTGGAAACCAAACCAATTTTTTTTTACTGGAAATTGTTTTCCGTTGACCAGAAAGTGTTTTTGTTGACTGGAAAGTATGTTTCGTTGACCGGAAAGTGTTTTCCGTTGACCAACTTTCCTAATGGCAAACAAACACAAGAAAGTTTGGAAAGTGGTTTCCCGGAAAGTGAATTACAAGAAACAAACATGGCCTAAATGGACTTCTTTAACTCAAGATATTCAAGTCAGAGTGTCAAAGATAAATACTGGCAGAATACAAGATTTGTCTTTAAAGGTTGTGATTTCCATGCTCTTTCTCTTTTTATTCTTCGTGTCATATATGTATAGAAAGATATGGATGTTAACTTTCTAATTCCACTAGAATCACTTGATTTCAACCTCTAGAGCTCAAGCTTTACACAAAACATCGATTGGTGGTCAAATCTGTCAATTATCTTCAATTTACTTCTTTTTTAATCTTACATCCAAAAGTATCTTCAAAACATAAAATAAAGAATATCAAGTCATTTTATATATAAAACATAGGCAAATATGGGTAAAACTATCAAATAATTATGGTTGCATTAATGGTTCAAATAATACTTCAAACAACATAAAACTATGTATAATATTCAGAATAATACAAGGAAACAATCAGCCTCTGAAACCATCCCTAGCTTGATTAATTTCCTTGTGTAGTTAGGTCTGACTTGGATAGAAATAATGTGTGCTTGCTGCCTCTTTTAGAGCTTTTTTCCATGCTTGAAACATGTTGTATTACATGTTTGATCTTCTTTCTTTATTTGGTCGAATTAATGTTCTTAAAAATAGAGAAAAGAGTTATTGAATTCTTCCCTTTTAAAAGCCTTCCATAATGTCCCTTTAAAGTAAGAAAATCCAACAAGAGAAAGGAAAGAAAACAACAAGGAAAGTCCTCCAAATCTAGCCAACTCTCGTTCTCCTTATAAGGAAAGGAATCATTGCTTTTAATGGACAAATAAATAGGGGAATCTACTCCCACATATTGTGGCCCTATGGTTTCCATGTTAGATATGAAATTGTTGTCCATTATGGAGACACAATAATCCCTCTCCAATTCAGCCTTGTAACCACCCATCATGAACCCAAACTTAGCTAGGATTTTTTAAAAATCCTTGTAGAAAAAGGATCTTAGCACCCTAATTAATCCTTGACACTTTTGGACCTCATATAGCCCAAGCCCATACACATTCACAAGATCCAAATCAGATCTAGCCGAAACCAACTCCTATATAATTGTGCTGAACTCATTTGCACCAACAAACCCAATCTAGCTGAATGCATCCCAAGGTGAAAACCTAACATAGCTGAATGGAATACAAGCTAAAATACAAGGAAAAAACCCCACTTGGCTGAATGGTTTTCCCCTCTAATCCAAGCTCTCAACTAAATCCCTATCATAAGTAACTTAATGTCGAACGATGGGCCAAATCATATCACAAAGCCTGGTTCATATCTCAGCTCACGATAACATGTGAGTTGATTTTCCATTTGCTTAGAAAAAAAACATCCTAGGATATTAGACAGTGATTGCTAAGAAGCATTTGACAAGATCCAAAGGTATTTGCAAAACCCATCATTAATATTCCCTTCTATACTATAAAGACCCTTAATCTTATATTTAATAGTGACAAAAAAAACTTTAGGATTCATTTTGGGCCAACATGATGAGTATAAGAGGAAAGAACAAGCTATTTACTACTTATATTTAATAGTGACAGAAACAACTTTGGGATGCATTTTAGGCCAACATGATGAGTTGGGGAGGAAAGAACAAGCTATTTACTACTTATATTTAATAGTGACAGAAACAACTTTAGGATGCATTTTAGGCCAACATGATGAGTTGGGGAGGAAAGAACAAGTTATTTACTACTTGAGCAAGAAGTTCAATGACTGTGAGTCCCGGTATACAACAATTGAAAGGCTATGTTACGCTCTAGTACAGAGCACAAAAAGGCTCAGACAATATATGTTATACTACACGACCTGGTTGATCTCAAAACTAGGTTCGTTCAAGTACATCTATGAAAATCCTTACCAGTCAAGTAGGATAGCATGGTGGCAAGTGTTGTTGATGGAATACAACGTTGTTTACATGACAAGAAAGGTTGTAAAAGAAAGTGTGGTTGTTGACCACCTAGCAGATCATGCTTTGGAAGATTACGAGGTGTTGAATTTTAGCCTTCCTGGTGAGGAAGTGCTAATAGCTATGGATAACGGTAAGATGAATGACTGGTGAACCATGTACTTTGATGCAATAGTGAATATACCAGGACAAGGGGCTGGAGTAGTGATAATTTCCCTAAAAAATAAGTAGTACCCTATTTTAGTCAGGTTGTGGTTTGGATACAACAATAACACAGCCAAGTATGAAGCTTACGTCATCGGTTTAGAAGCTGCTTGGAGCTAAAAATTAAAAGCTTGATGTTTAAGAGATTCACTGCTAATTATCTATCAGGTGAAAGGAGAATAGCAAATAAAAGGTGAGAAGTTGAAGTCATATAAGGGTTATCTCTTGAAGTTAGCTAATGAGTTCAAGGAGATGGAATTCACTCACATGAGCAAAGATAAGAATTGGTTTGCTGACAATTTGGCAACCCTAGCTTTGATAACACCGATCAATATTATGAGCAAGATCCAACCAATAAGCATCAAAATCAAAAATCTCCAAGCTCATTGTTGTTTATTAGAAGAGTAACTAGATGTAAAACCATGGTACAGTGACATCCAATGGCTTATCCAACAACGAAAATATCCTTTATGAGCCTTAAAGACGAATGAAAAGATTTTGAGGAGAATGGTCATGGATTATTACTTGGATGGAGATGTTCTATATAAGAGGATGTTTGATAGGACTTTACTTAAGTGTCTGAATGAAAAAGAGGTTATGCAAGCATTACAGGAAATCCATTAAGGAATTTGTGCCATTCATGCTAACAGGCATACGATGGCAAGGCAAATGCAAAGATCTGAGTACTTTTGATTAACCATGAAGAAGAAATGTCTAGACCATGTCAGAAAATGCCACAAGTTTCAGATACATGGAGATAAGATAAATACACCTCCAACATTGTTATTCAATATGATCTCGCCTTGGCCTTTTGATATATGGAGATTTAATGTTATATGACTAATAAATCTGAAGGCCATAAATGGGCATAGATTCATCTTGGTGGTCATTGACTACTTTACTAAATGGGTAGAGATCGGCTCTTACATGCATGTGACACAAAAGATAGTTAAGAGGTTCATTGAAAAAGATTTGATTTGTTGCTACAATGTGCCAGCAAAATTAGTAACTGACAACGCTTAAAATTTCAATGGAAAGCTAATTGTTGAGGTCTACATTAAATGGAAGATTAAGCATCTTAATTCTTCCCCCTAAAGCCCAAGATGAATGGTGTTGTTGAGGCAGACAATAAAGATCTCAAAAAAATCATCTAAAAAATGATGGTCACTTACAAATATTGAAATGGGATGCTTCTATACGCACTTAATGCATACTGCACCATAGTCAAAACTTCTACAGTGACGCCTTTAAAAGTTGAAATTCCATCATTAAGGTTCTAATGGATTTTGAACTAGAAGAGTCAGGGTAGGTAAAGTTGAAATTTAAGCAGTTGAATCTGATTAGTGAAAAGAAACTGGTAGCCATTTGTCATCACTAATTGTACCAAAAAAGAATGGCTAAGGTATATAACAAAAAGGTCATACCAAGAGTGTTTAAAGAAGGAGACCTGGTATTCAAGAAGATTTTGGAGAAGATCAGATTAAATAGGCATTGAACTATGAAGGACTATACGTGGTAAAAAATAGCTTTTTTTTCTGGAGAAGCTTTAATTTTAACCAAGATGGATGAGGATGATTTGCCTAGACCTATAAACTATGATATTGTAAAAAAGTATTTGCCTGATGTACTTTAACTATCAATCAATAGAAATTGAAGTTTGGCTAAAAATTCTTTGGCGTATTCTTCTTTTTTCTAAAAACTCTACATGATCTTATAAGCTTAAAAACTTTGTTTTCATGTTTTCACCAAGGTTTTTATGAAATCAAAGTTTTTACTATAAATGCAGAAGTTAAATTGGTGTTTATTATTAATAAGCGAGTTTTAGGAATTTCAAGTGATCTCGTAGTGAGGAGACCAAACACTTAAGAATATGAAAAACAAACCAAACATCACAAAATAACTTTGAAGTTGAGTTGTAGCCGAATGAATAATAATTCATAATCATAATGAGAAATCATTTTGCATGTTCATATTAATCACAATGAAGGAAAGAAAAGCTTATTGATCCTAAACGCATGTGTTTGAAATGAAAAAAAGGTCATCTTTGATAATCCTTTCACAAAACTCAAAAATATCTCTTGCAATCCCTATCGAACCTATTAGGTTTCTTGAGAATGAACCCTGACTAAGATCAAACCCTGACTAAGATCACACCCTACACTAGTGGCAAGTGCAAGGAATAGAAAAGCAATCTGACTATAAAAATATACAAAATGATCCTTAATGATCAAATATGCCCAAACAAAGCTGTGGCATGAAGAAATTCAAATAATTCAAATAGTTTAAGCATGTCATGCAAAATAGCAAATATGTTGATAATGCTAAAAAACAAATAAAGAAAACAAATACAAGAAGTCCAAGCTTGACACTAAGGACACGGCAAACCATTTTGCAATGTCATAATGAGGTCTAGGAATCCCTTAACCAAAAAAATAGTCTAGGAACAAGCATTAGTGATCCTTAGTCTCGAGATCTCTAAAACACTTTATGAGCCTACAAATACCCTTTTTTTCATAGTCAAGAGCAGAAGCCAATGTTTCATGCCCAATCAAGCCCTTTTTAAACAAAGGCATGCAATCTAGATTGGTAAGAAATGCTTTCTTATACTAAACAAGCTTTTCAAGAAACTTCGATTATGCTTCATTATTCATATAAGTAAAACAAACGCTTTGAAGACTTGTTCTTTCCTCTAAGACCCTCAAGTCAAAACTTGAACTCTTCTGACCAATAAAATATGAAACAGAAGGTCACTTTATATTTTCACCAATAAACAAAAAATTTCAACTCTCACAAAACCCCTTGTAAATGACCAAACCCTATTTCATATGGCATCATCCCTAAGAAAACTCAAAACAAACAAAATCGGATAAAATACTTGGAGGCATGATCAGGCTAGGGGCAACTTAAGAAACATAATAAGGTTGACTCCACAATTTCTCTTCTGGGAAAACAGAGAATGGGAAGCAAAGATGCTCAAATTCTCCAATAACTTTTGAGGAAAGCCATCATGGAACAAGTCATGTATCTTTGAGATAAGGGTCTTCAAATAATAGGATATGTTGATATCATCTGAACTCATTAAGATGAACATCTCTTTCTTAGAGGTCGAGTTCACGATTTAAGTAAGCAAAAGCAAAAAAGCCAGGAATGCTTTCTATGAGGATTAAAGATTTAAATGACAAAGTCCATGAAGAAAGGGGACCTATATTTCTTAGGTTAAAAAAAAAGCATGCATATTGATCACAACACATTGCATTTTGACCTTTGCAGGGAGTCCATGAAAAGAGCTTTGACGGACTCGAACTTTTCCAGCAAAAAGAAACTATCAAGATTCTGAGCACAATAGGGCTCTTGCTCTTTTGAAGTAGCAAGGTTTTTAAAGACATCTTTGAAACAGTCCGAGTGCACTTTTATGCCCTTATCCATTAGATGGTGCGCTTTCAGACTCTATCTCTTTCCTTTTGAATGCGCCTTCTAGCCCTCGTCCATCAGATATTATGCTATCAGGCCCTATCTTTTTCCTTTCAAGTGCGTTTTCAAAACCTTATCCATCATATAGTGCTCTTTTAGACCCTATCTCTTTTTTTTCCTGAGTGTGCTTTTGAGCTCTCATTTCTAACACTTTTGGAAGGTTTGACCATTTCTTGACCTAGTAAAACTGCAATCTCTCTTTCTTTTTTTTCTTTATAAGGTTACTATCTAAGCCCCTTATGAGACTTTCTATCATGAGTATTGTAAAGAGGGGGCGACTGTCATAACCTAATTTTGAGTTTTCCCGAAAATTATCATTTTCTTTTGAAATGAAAAGCAAAACAAAAAATTGATTGAAAATAAAAAAAAAGATTGAAAACTTAGTAAGAGCAAGCTGAAAAGGGTTTCAAATACATGGAGGAACTAATCTAGAATTTTGGACAAAATTGAAAGCCCAATTGTACCCTATTATAACCAAAATTGAAGGACAATACAGATTTAAAGTCAAATTAAATGATTATTGGACGAATCTGCATACAAATTAAGTATGTAAATTTGAGTCGTTTTACTGTATAATAAAGATAGAAAAATACTTATTTGTCCATAATCTATTTAATAATGGCAAATGTATCATTATTTAAAAGACCTCAAAGCCATGAATTTTTATTTTAATTTTTTTAGGTATAGAAATAAAAATATCATTATATTATTCCAGTAAAAAATAACAAAAAATCTGAAACTCCTCTTTAATGCGGCGAAGGTTAGATCAAGAGAAGACAAGGAATTTAGCCTGGTATATCCTCTTATGCATCAATTAGGATCATCGTTGACAAAGAACGTTGTTGTGTAGCATTAATAACAAATACACACAATGAAAGCCAGCAATTTTAGACTCTGTATACTATTTTTTTTCACGTCAATTATACTGTCATTTAAAAAAATATATATTATTAATAATACGTATAGATGCACAGTATTTTATCTAAATTAAATTGCTGTAATTTTCTCTTCTTCAAATCAGTTTTAATCATATCTTATATCAAACATAACTTTTTTTACTAATAAAGTTTGTATAAGATTTGAGTAATTTTTCTTGTATAAAGTTTGATTTATATTTTAAATTTAAATGTTAAAATCACACCAATTTTTTTAAAAGATTCACAAGTCACATATATCATCCTTAAATTCTTTAATTTGAATTATTTTTCTAAATAAATTTTAAACTATGTTTTTTTACTATGATATTTTTTTAAAAAAAAAATCTTTTAAACTATACTATTTTGGCAAATTCTTTTTTCCACTATACTAATTTAAAAAAAAAAAACCCTTGTTCTTTCTTTCCAAACTTTTAAAGTTCAGTCCTGCCTCATAGATAGAGGACACTACATCTATTAGGATCTAACCCGTCAGGCATCTATATCTGAGCTTTTCAGTGGAAGACAAATAATGTTCATCTGATTCTGATTCTGATTCTTTCTTCGATCTCTTGGTGATGTTCGTCCATTTCAAGGCTATAATCCACAGTGAACCAATACGAACCGTGGGTTATTAACAGGTAGGAAGTGCTTTAGACTGACAATGGTGGTGTAATTGGCGGGTCCTATTAAAAAGTGACGGGCAAGCTAGGCAAGGATAGGCACGGGCACAGCAGCACCGAATCCTCTAAAAGAAGCTAGCATTTCCCATTTCTACCAGCTTTTTTTCATGTGCTATGCCCACTTCCAGTTGAACTAACCAAATCCACGCAAAGTGTTTCAATTTTACTTTGTGATGCGGATTGATGTCATGCTATAGCAACCTCAACTAAGTTAAAATACAATCTTGTTTGATAGGATCATCAGAAGATAACCTTCTATTCAAAAATAAAAGGTATTAAAATAAATTTAAATCCAGAAATAACCGAAATATACCATCAATACCACAGAGTCAGTTAATATTTCATATATCAAATATATTATCTTTGTCCCAACAAAAGAAATAATATTTTACCACAAACAATCAAAAAAAATTCATGTTTATTATCACTAAACTACCAAAATTTACATCTACAAAAATATTATATAGTCTCATCTAAATAATTATAATGAATTATCAAATGAGTTCAAACTAGAAATCAATTAATATAAATCTAATAATAAAATAAATTTCTAAACAATATCTAATGGAATAGAACAAATCCAAATTAAAAATAATTGTTCAACATCAAATAAATAAAATAGGATAATGAAAACAAAGTCTTTATAATATAATTTCTTTATGTAGCTAAAATTTCTAAGCTCTTCTGAGTGGTGTTTTGGCCGAAACTTTTGTTTTAATTTCTAGAATTTCTTTCTTATATTGTCTTCTCTTGATTTTCTTGGTGTGCTAGGAATATCTACAAAAGAAAAAGAAAAAGACTCAAAAGAAAGATCCCTTTAAATTCTACCATATCAAGTCTTTGTGGGAGTTGAAATTCTTTTAAAATATAGATTCTAATTTTTCAATGAATCCAAGCTATATTACAAATTCTTGAAGCTCAAACTATGCATAAGTTTAGAGTCTAAATAATTTTCATTTAATCTCTTTTTTATTTAAAATTAATTTATTATAGGTTTGGACTGATTGTGTTGAAAATAATCAAGAAAAAACACTTTGTTGATGAATTTGTTAAAATAATAATAGTAACTTTAAACAATTTAAATAATATATTCTCGACTCTGTTTGATTTAAAATTTTATTATAATATAATTTCATATATTTTAGATATTTTTATAAAATTTCAAGCTGAATTCGATATAAAAAAGATAATCTCAATATCAAAAGACTGGTAGGCATTTTGAAAGTAAAATTCAAACCTAATTGCAACACTTTGTAATATTGCGGGTGACCCTACCACCGTGCTTAACACCCAATCTGAGAAAGAATTTTCAACTATGAACCCAAAAGCTCGAAATTTAGAAATATATAGATAGATAGATGCAGGGGCAGATAAAAATGCTCACAGACAGGATTTCTAACATATCCCAATTCCCATGGTTTTTCAGTTTTTTTTTTTTTTTTTTACTTTTAAGGGGAGACGCCCGGTTCCTAGTAACTGGACAGGGGAATTGAGGCCAGAAGTGATGGAAACCATGACTAATCTTCTTCAACTTGTTTCATGGTCTAATATATAGCCGATTAGTAGTTCCATTCGTAATAGGTTTTCCAGATTGCAGCAAACACTGTTACCCAAGGAAGTGTTTTCTGTGTTCCAAATGATTGTCAGTTGGTATTTCAGCTAACATGTAAAAATAACAGCCTAACACTATCATAACCTTCAAGTATTTTCTGTGCTCTAAACTGCTTCTTCCCAAAATATTAGAGTCCACATAACTTCCATAAAACTGAATTCAATGGCTCTCAACGAAATCAATTGATACGACAACTGATCTAATCAGCAGAGGCAGTCATCTAAGACACCATGTTTAACTCCATGAAGTTCATACCATTGAAATCCCCAAAAGACCCTCTCAGACATTTTAGTTGCCAGTGTCATTGACGTGCTGAACAAAATTCTGAGGCAAACAGGCATACCACAAAGCTAACCAAAACTCCAGCTCATTTCAATTATAATTTTATATTGGACGATAAAATAACACGATAAAATAATTAAAACACAAAACATCAAGCAAATAAACCCAGGGCACTGCCAGGATTTTATTAATCCTCCCAATAAATAATAATAATAAATAAATAAATAAAAAGGTTCAATCAGAAAACCGGAACACGTCAAATTCCACAATCTTATAGTCATATATAAGCATCTAATACCAACCATGTCTAGTCCGACTCTGGATATCTCAACGGCTTCAGGACTGGAAGACCACTTTATGAAGTGAAATCTTCAGACGGTTGGAAGAAAAAGGTATACATATAAATGTCTAACTCTAAATATAACGTGTGACAAATGGGAATAATCAAACGGACACCCTGCGACCAAAACTAGAGCAATAGTAGACGTTGCATGAGCTTCAGCATCCTGCAAGAGGCATTCACCCTCCCCCTCATGTACGTAGACACACATCAAGCATGTACTTTGTGCCATCAGTCAAAAATCATGTTTTCCTCCTGGAGTTGGGAGGTAATCTGACCCCAAAGATTTTTAAAAAGTAGCTGAGGGGCAGTGAGGGGAAGTAAAACCAAAATCCCCCCTGTTAAAAACAGCAACATCATGCCACCACAAATAATTATGGCATAAAAAGGAACACCCCCATAAAAACATGCATACCAATGAACTCATGCTACCAACTCAAAGTCATAAAAGTTTCTAAGTTTTTTTCTCCCTTTATCCCCATCTAATTTGCTTCCTATTTTCCACAAAGGAAACTGTGTTCACTGTGCCAAGGCAAGACCCACTACCTTCAACAAAAATGCAGGGCATTCTGGGCATTCTTCCCCTCAGTCCCCATCTTCCTCCATGAGTCCATTCAAGTAAAATGCTTGATCCACATTTCACTTTAATTTCTTGCTGAACTGGGAAGATTCAAACCTCCATGAAACCTTATTTCATCTATTCCTTTGCTGCTAGATAGCTGTGACTGACTATTCAAATCCCCAGACAATGATCTACCAAGAAGAGCTTCAGAATGAATATCTACTTGACTCCTTGCTTTGATGTGGCCAGTAGTCATCTCTCCTGCGAAGAGATGCCTTGGACATGGGCTGCCAGCATGTCATGTCCAGACTTCTCACCATACTGAGGGCTTGAAACATTAGGAAACTGAACAGGAGTTGTCATGATCCACCTCATCCAATCATTTCGCTTCCTTACCTTCTCACCCTAAAACACAAGGAACAGGAAAATGGAATTAGAGAAGCTACAACATACACCACATTATTAAAATGTGATAAACTTGGCATGTGCATCTGAGTAGGCTTCTACATTTGAAAGGGTTTGGAATTGAGGACCAGAAACTAGTTAGGATGTGAAAGAACAAAATAATTAGCAAATTTCAACAATAGCAGATATCAAAGTACAGAAAAAGTCACCTGCACTTCGACGACACTAGAAGTTCTTATAGCATCCAGTATAACATGGATATTGTCAGTCAAAAGAGAAACCTGAACCATAAGCCACAGGAAGATAGTGTCTTCATGTTAATAGCATATGAAATACAGTAGCAAAATCAAGTCACTGTGATTTGCACAGCAATTAATAAATCATTCATCTATTTCTTTCGATGTCTTGAAAGGGGTAAAACTCAAAATCTGTATACTTCCTACTAATTAAATAAATGCAGCTTGAAGATAAGATTTCTTGTTTAGCATTTCATTTTATAGCTACACACACAAGCATACAAAGATAGGAAACAACCAAACAGTGCACATGCTGACAAGCTTGACATAGCAATAGAGATATCAGAAACCCTCAAAAGTAATTTAAAAGACAACATACGAGAACAATGAAGGAAACAGCATGTAGTCCTGACCTAAATCCCAATAGATCCTATGCTCATGGAAGCAATCACGGCATTGCATGGAATAAATATTCATATTTATTTCACAATATATGACTAGATCTGAAAGTGCCATCATGAAGAATGCCATTAAATCAGGTAAGAAAACCATCACTCCTAAAGACTAAACTTATATCGTCAACATCCCAATGAAAACAGATTTTCATTTAACATCATCTTAAGCACTGAACTGACAATTGGTACTAATTAGGCATGAACCTAAGCAGCAAATAACTACTTCAATCACAAATTATGGGCATTAAAATTTATATCCTGATAATGCAGAAACTCAAAGAAAGAAGCACATGTAAAGCAATGGAAAACTTTGCAATTAAATCTGCATTGCTTCTGTAAGATATTACATTAAGAAATGTAAATAAATCAAAGTCAATATGATATTGTACATAAGTTGTAACAAATCAAAAATACATTTTTATCAACTGACAAATGAATCTTCATTACAACATGTCCCAAGACAACAGCCAAAAAATGAGAAACAAATGTAATGGCCATTGCTATGGACAAGAAGGTTTTGGATGCACATCCAATAATCAAGCTCTATTTATCTAGACAAAATTAATTAACTAACAGACATTTCTCTGGTTGATTGCATCAAGTACATGCACACCTTGCTCACTATCATTGACAGCATCAATTCAAAAAATACAGAATAATAAGGTGGGCCTCCATGCAAAAGTAAGATTGTTCTATTGTAACCTGAAGGCTATGAGCTCCAATTGCAACAGCCACCCTGCAGAGACAGGAAGAAGCACTGTATATGACCCTCCCCAAACCCTCCCACAATGCAAAGTCCTCATGTACTGCAGCACTCATATTTTGGATAAAGAGAGAAGATTTGTGAAAAAAGAAAAATCATTGCTGTATAGTTCCATTGTTGGGGTTATTTATCAACGAAAATTTCCATCATCCATCATTGAACGTCCACCAATGTACTTACAAGTTGATGAATACAAAGCTGTCTTTTCCATTTGATGCAGATGACAAGGAAAAAAAAGCAAAATTATTGTATTTTTTTAGTATTTTGATATGAGTGTGTTTGGCAGTGTAGTTGCGGTTGCTTTTTAAATAGCTTTTCATGCCAAAATACATGAAAATGATTTTTTTTATTTTTTAAAAATCATTTTTAACACCAGCACATCAAAATGATTTGAAAACACTAAAAATATATTAATTTGAAGTTAATAAAAAAATAAAAAATTTTCAAATTTTGTCAAAAGCGCTTTTGAAACGCAGAAACAAACAAGCTCATATACCAGTGTTGTGAATGGCGAAAGACGTCATGCCTGTAAAATGCCCGAGGCGCTAGGCACTCGCCTGAATGAAACAAGGCAATATACTATAAATTAAAAAATATATTATATTATATTATATTATATTATATTATATTATATTATATAAATCTAAAATATATATCTTTCCAATTAAGATTAGATCAATAGAAAATCAAAAGAAAATATAAAATACCATAACATAGTCATATAAAGTTATATTTTTCACCCTTAAAACAAAATAAGATAATTCTATGGAGTAAGCAGCCAAATAGATTAAAAAGTAAAACTAAATATCATCATCGATATTCATAAAATTTTCAAAAGCATCTTCATCCATGCTTTCCTCTCCTTCACTTGAATCCACCATATCCTCCATTTCATGATTACAATCCAAATCCTCATCTCTCAAACCATACTGCACTTGAACAGATGTGTTGTTTTCCGACTCCAACTGTTGAAAAAAAAAAAGTGCGACTGGTGTTTCCCTTCTAACTTGTTTGGGATTATGGTAACGGTGGCGGTTCAAAGTGTTTTTCGCTTAGAAATGCATCAAAACAATGTTTTTTTTATTTTTTTAAAATCATTTTTGACATCAGCACACCTGAAAACATAAAAAAAAATTATTTTTAGCAAAAAAAAATTCAAAATTTTTGGGAATGCGCCCAAACAGAGCCTAAGTGTCATTCATTGTCTATTTGTCTCCCACTTTAATGATTTTTTTAAAACAAATTTACCCTAATCTTTGTTTTCTACAAAAATAACCCTAAGTTGTTTCTTGTGGTAAATTAAAAAAAATGGGCAAATAGGCCATAACATAAATAAGTAAAAAAAAAAAAAGAAAAATCCAACAAAAAATGATGAAATTCAAGTAAACACTAGCCTTAACACCTTGCACCCACTCACAAACCGCTCGCCTAGGTAGCACTTCATTGAAATCCAACACCTGAGGCTAATAAAGGTGTTGGGGCCTCACCTGGAGCACCTAGGCAAGCACATCAATGCCTTTTGACAACACTGGTATATACTTTTGTAACTTCCAAACATGCTTGAAATTTTCTAGGACGTTGCTTTTATTATACGATTTAGTCCCTTCATAGTCCTTAATTAAGTAGGTTTTTCCTATATAGGAATCTATGTCCTTGTTGAACTTGGAGTACTAGGAACTCTATATAAAAGCATGTAATCATTCAACGAAGAATTTGAGTTTATGAACAAATTTTTCACCTATATGCTTTATGGTTGTATGAAATAATCATCTTAGTGATTCTTTAGTTTCAATTTATAAACTCCCAAATCCTTTCTTCTTAAATTTAAACCTTTAAATCCCTATCTTCCATGCCCTAATCCACCACAAAATCCTAGTAAGACATAAATCACAAAAAGTTGTCCTGCGTCACCATTCATCCATCCTAGTGAAATTTCAATGGAAATTAATTTGACATTCCTACAAGGTACTTTGACATATTATCTAATTCATATCTACCTACATCTGGATTTTCAGCTAATAGTAACTCATGGCCCACAACATTGGTACTTAATCAATAATATAATAGTAAAACCGAGGGAAAAAAGGACCAACCATGCAGCACGTACAAGATCAAACATAAATCTTAAACAATATCAACTCTCAGAAGAGAATAGATAACAGAATAATATTAGGAAAAACCAATTAATCAGCTACAAAGTAGATATTCTAATAGTTCTTCTCAACCTGTAAATGCAGAAAAAAGAAAAGGAGAAAAAACAAAGGTGGAACACCGTATTTAAACAACCATGACACTGAAAAGAACATAATCCAGACTCCTAAAGAATCATAACTACTAATGCAAAGAGCATGTCTACAAAAACAGAAAAAAGGCACATTGATACTGCAAAACATGGCATGAAAATCACACGAAAAAATACTTCATTGGAATAAAAGAAGTTTCTAGAAACAACTTCAAGCTTTAGCTTATTCAATGTGATAATTCATCATTGATAAAAAAGACGTGACCTTAATATGCATGCTCTAGTTAATACGCATCAAAATCCTAGTCTGAAATGCTAGCAGTAAAAACCTTACACCGCTATTAACTGTCAGTCTGTCACAACAGAAACCAAGATATCCAAAATGAAAAAAAAATAATAATAATAAAGTACATATTTGGATAATTAGGAAGCATTTATCAAGCATAGCTATAAACACGAGAGAAAAATTCATCATATAAATAAATAAATACCATGACTACCCAAAAAAAACTCACTTTGTTGAAGCTTGCTATTAATTTAATAGGCACCCAGCCTTGATCATCCATGTTCCTCCGCAAGTATATATCTTTGACTAGATTTTCATTACTGCAACAAACATTTTTGAGGAGCAATTGTAGTTAACGTCCCAATAAACTTCATTGTCCTGACACAAATAAACTACAGGAACATGTGTACAAAAGCAAAATACCAAAGATATAAAAAAGCAGAACACCAAAGAAGCACCTGAAATAATAATCTATCTGATGCAATATCCTAATGTGCAACTGAGGATCTGAAGGGAAAAAAACAGTATGAGATGGTACTGGAGCTGCAATAATAGGCACACCTCTCATAGAACCTGGATGTGGAGAAACATAATACAATGGCAATCCCATATCTGGAAACAGATTGGGATATTAGAGCAGACCCATGAATTAGCCACAACAGAACTGTAAACAGATGTGGTTTACCAGGGAAACCCACAAGGCCAAAAGGCCGCACTGGTGGGAGAGCAATAAACGGAGAGGTAGCAGGTGTTGGTGGAGGCGGTGGTGGATGCCTCATATGCCTTGGGGCAACTCTTGGTAATGGCTGCATGTGACCATCCCTGCTAAAATTTCGATGAGCATTCCAATCATGATTTGCAAGATCTAGATCATTTCGCCTGCCACCATAACTGTGATGATGAGAAACATCTCCTCGAGAATGTAGCCCACCATTACGGTTCCTAAATGAAGTGCGCTGCTGTTGAGGATGATCATTAGAGCCCCAGGATTGGGAACTCTTTTGTGCGTGATCCCTAGAAGAAGAGTTATTTAAATGTCCTTCCCCTGCTGCGCTCTGGGATCCTGGTGAATGAGTGCCACCATTAGAAGCTGTGTTAACGCCATTACGCTTCATTGATTTCTGGTGTGCTGGTACTGCATTGTTTGGAGTTGAATTAGGGTTCGCAGTATTGTTAACTTGTTTCTGTGAAGATGAGGATGCAGTCTCAGTTCCCTACATTAAATAAACAACATATATTAAACATGCACCCATGTATGAGCAATCTGGTAATTGAAATGAGTAAGCATTAAGCATGGAAACCCTTCATTTCATTGCTGAATTCAGAGAGAACCACGAGTCTTCCATTTACTTTTTTAGTTATGAAGGAAGAAAACCCACTCATTCATATTAAGTTTATAAATCAATAACCCCAAGTTGATTGAGAAATATCCAAGTTCGTTGTTTTGGTGTCCCCGGCTAGTTTGGGATTAATGCTTAGTTGTTGTAGCTATTGTTTTGGTATCTACAAATTCAACAATGCAGCAAAATTAAGATGACTAATCAGGCACCTAAAAACTCTTCTCCTGAGTATTAACTTTCTTTCCAAGAATTTATACTACGCTAAAAAAAAAGACAGATAATCCTATCATTCCCACTTATCCCATTTGATTAACATTTAGATAACCAAATACGCCCTGTTTCGATTAAGTTTCCCAGAACCTGCAAAATTGAGACAGGATGATCAATCAGATAAACCTTACTTTGATGTTTGTTTTTTCTACCCACTATACCAAAATTTTAAGCAAGCAAATCCAATAATACATTTTTTGTTCCCATCCTTTCCCAAAATAGCCAAGCTCATTTTAAGGAAAAAAAAAAACATGAAAAGGAGAAATTTTCTTGTTTTAGTTAATACAGCTGAATTAAGAGAGATTAACACACTCCCATTTTACAATAGTTTTGTTTACAAAACTTAATACACTATGTTAATCTTAGTAGACAACTAATAAGCATAAGAAAAACAATATATCTTGCATCCATGCCAAGAATTCAAGAAAATACCCCAATACATTTTTCATCTCACTCTTTTCTTAGAACTATATATTTATTTTTTTTGTTATGTTTTGGACCCTACATATTCAAATGCATCGATTAATAAAAACAAGTAAATAGCAAAAGAAAAAACGGTCTCGTTACATAAATGTTCTTTTTGAAACTTTACACTCTAATCTCAACTACATTATCAAAAAGATTTTATCAAACGATCAAAACAAATAAAATCAAAATATTGCATTCAATCAACTAATACAAAAATAAAATGCATTAAATTAACAAATATTCCATTTTATCGACCAAATGAAATAAAATTAATCTCTATCAAACCTGGGAAACAGAGACAGAAGATGATGATCCATCAAATAATAAACCTTTCAAAGAATCCGCAGATGATTTTGTCAAAGAAGAAACCCTAGCAGCTGACTCAGATAAATCAGGCCAAGAATCAGCCCCCATAACACTCCCAATCTCTACAAGACCATTACTAGCCGTAGATGGCTTGTTCCATACCGGTCTCTTGCTCACATTATTCTCACTCTCCACACTCTCTTTCTCCGCCACGAAAACTGCAGCCGCTTGCTCCGCCTCCGTTGAAACATTAGAAGAAGATTCCGATTCAAAACCACGCACGATTCGTGTCCATGGAGGAGAAACCTGCTTACCGGATCCCCGCTGCGATTGGGGACTGCCCACCTGATTGCTGTTGCTGATGCTATCGGCAGCGATTGTATGGCGAGGAGAGTGATCGGCTGCGGTGATGGTGATCGTGTTCGAGTTAATGAGGGTTGCCATGAATTAAATTACTAAAAAACCAAAGAGTTAGGGTTTGTTTGTTACTGTTAGTGATCAAATTTTTGTTGTTGATCCACTGAGAGTGGCAAAAAGAAATTAGATTTATGAAAAAAATTGATAAGGGGAGAGAGAGAAATTAGGGTTTCGATTTTTCTGATCAGGTGAGAGAGTGAGATTTTTGTTAAAAAAACTTCGGAGATGAAATTAGACAGATCGAAGCGCGACAGTGGTGTTTCTCTCTCTCTGTTTTTCCTTTTTTTTTTTTACTAAATTATACTGTACTCTAAAAAGCGTTGAAAAACATGATTCAATAATGTGCACTTTACTCGACTATGTTTGGTATGTAATATCATTTTTTATTGTATTTTGAAAAAAATTATTTTATAAAATATATTTTTAATTAAGATTAATTTGAAAAAATATATATTTTGTTAAAACTGTGGTTGAAATTGAGATTAAACAAAAAGTAATTTAATATATTTGGCTAAAAAAATACTTTTCAAATTGATGTTATAAAATAATTAAAAAAACATATTAATATTAATGGTTTTTAATTGAAATATTAACGATTTAACTATTGCTATTACATCATGAAATAAACAATACTTTATATAAAGTATTTTTATTGTCAAATTAAACTATGTTCAATTTCATCATGTATGAAATCTATTCAACAAGGACTACAGTTTTCATGGTTTCTTGAACATGTAACAACATAAGGTAAAATATCATCAGGAATAAAATTGGGATTGCGATTAAATTCTGCAAATGCTACGTCATCATACGATCTCTCCTTCAAATGTAATTATGTAGTGCCATTGAATCATGTTAAACATTAATTTTTCAAATAAAACACAATATTGAGAAAAAATTTCAGATTTTTTTATTTTACTGGGTCACATCCGGTTCAATGCATTTAGGTTTGAGTCGGACCCGGTTCAATGCATTTAAGTTTGGGCCTGACCGACCCGGTCCGGCCCATTAATAATGGAGTTGATCTCCACTGTTCACGTAGCTGAATAGTGGAGACATGGAGAAGTGCAGAACAAGAAGAAGAAGAAGAAGAAGAAGAAGAAGAAGAAGGAGAAGGGGAAGGGGAAAGGGAAGGGGCAGCGGGCCTGGGCGATGGTGAGGGAGCTGCGCTCCACTGTTCACGTTGTAGAATAGTGGAGACACGGTGCAGAAGGAGAAGGAGAAGGAGAAGGAGAAGGGGCGGCGGCCATGGGCGATGATGAGGGAGCTGTGCTCCACTGTTCTTCAACATGAACAGTGGAGTCTCCAATGTTCACGTTGCAGAACAATGGAGACATGATGCAGAAGAGGAAGAAGAAGGAGAAGGAGAATGAGAAGAAGGCGAAGGAGAAGGAGAAGGAGAAGGAGAAGGGGAAGGGGAAGGGCTGGTTATCCCTCTACTACAAGGCGCGCCATTGTTTATTGTGTTGTAACACAATTGCAACAAAAGTAGCCCCAAGCTGCTTCGATCGTCTCTGCGTTGCAAACACAGTAAAAGGCACAGCCCATAAACAATAAATCTCGTTTTTTTCGTAACCAAACATGCAGGAGCTGCGTTTTCAAGCGAAATGCAATCGCAACAGCGTAAACAAACGCTACTTAACTCGTTATACTGTGGATTACATGCTATTGAATTTGGTGCAGTAGCCAGACACAATCTTATTGGGTTTAACTTTGCAGCCATCAAATATTTTATTATTATTATTATTATTATTATTATTATTATTATTATTTATACGGTAAACAGAAAATAAATTGATGTGATTTTTTTCATGTTGTATAAAAGTTAGGTGATGATAATTTTTTTTTCATTTGAAGTTGGGCTGAATTTTTTTATTAAAGCGTGTTTATTTTTGCATTTCAAAAATATTTTAAAAAAATTAAATTTTTTTATTTTTAATTCAAATTAATATTTTTTTTGTATTTGTGTATTATTTTGATATGATGATATAAAAATTAATATTAAAAAAATATTATCTCAATAAAATGTTTTTTTAAAAATATTTTAAAAATAATTATTACGTGATTATATAATAACTAGCATATTGGCCCGTACTCCGCAGTAGGTCAATAAAAAAAAATAAACTGTAATAATGCTTGAGTTGGGTTAAAAGCACAGAATCTATTTGCACCATCACCATCTTCAAATAAAGTATTTTTTACAGTAGTACCATGAATAATGTATAGTAGAGCAATGCCCAATACACAGGCAACTAATTTCTTTCCCTTTATTTTTTTTCTTTTAAGATATTTTTAATTTTATTTTTTTCCTCTTTAAATTTTTTTTCTTTTCTCTTATTGAATTTTTTTTCATACTATAAAGAGGAAATAAATTGATGTGACTTTTTTTATGTTGTACAAAAGGCGGGTGATGATAATTTTTTGTCATTTCAGGTTAGGTTGAATTTTCTTATTAAAACATGTTTGTTTTAACATTTCAAAAATTCTTTTAAAAAAATTTAAATTTTTTTATTTTTTTCTTTATTTCAAATTAATGTTTTTTTTTAATGTTTTATATTATTTTGATGTGATGATAGACCCAATAAGCCAAACCCAAGACAATTCGGTTTGGCTCCACAAGCAGACCCAACCTGCCAGACCCAAGGCTATTGGGTTTGACTCGGTAACAAACCCAATAGCATTAGGTCTGACTCTTACGCCAGACCTAAGGATATCTGGTCTAGCTCCGCAACCAAACTTGAGATACTTAAAATCATGTTTCATATTTTTTTATATTTGAAATAAAAATTGTTATTGACCTGTTGCGGTGCACGAGTCAATATGCTAGTTATACTTATAAGGATTCATTTTAATCTTTGTGTTAAGAACTTTCCGATATAAACCCTATTTTAACAAAAACTTTTTGAGCAACTACCAATAATTAACAAAACTTAAAACGTCTTAGAAAAATATTTTCACTTCTAATGAAAATATTGTTCACTTTTAAGCAACTACAAGATTTTGTTCTTTCCACCAAAAATTATTGAAATTGTTGTTGGGATGGTAAGGTCTTTTTTTGCAAGTTCCCTCTATCATAATCAAATTCATCAAGAATCATTAAGTTTTTATTTTTGCATTTTAAATTTGTAAAGAAACAATCAAAATACTATTAAAAGTAAATTTTATAAACTAGCATCCAAAGTTTTTTTTGTATTCTCATACTTGTTTTTTTTTCGTTATTGTCAGGTTGGCTAAAGGACAATTTGATATTTTAACAAATATAAAATATGAATAAAAAATAAAAAGTGGTTGGCTTGTGCGGTAGTGCCTACCGGTGACCAAACACCAGCCTTCATCGTGTCATTGAAAGCGTCGTGCAACGTTGTTAAAATCACGATTTTGACACGACACGGAAAATGCAATATAAACTCGGATCGTAAAATCATAAAATCGTAAGGAATTTTAAAATATATTAACAAAAAATTCATACTTCAAATAAAAATTCATACATAGTTCAAGCACCTTAAAATACATGCTTCAAATAAAAATTCATACATAGTTCAAGCATCTTAAAAAACATGGTTGAAATAAAAATTCATACATAATTTAAATAACTTTTCATTAGCTAATAATTAACAAACTTAAAACAAACAATCTGCTGGTGTGTCATGTAAACTAAAACTAGCTTCAGTGTCTTCATCTTCCTCATTATTCCTCAAACATTTATCAATATCATTAGCATCAAGCAAAAAACATTCAAAAGACATTTCAGCAACTAATTAATGGACAGTCCACACTCCACAAAGCAAAAAAACATAATTTTAACGATTTCACCTGATTAATTCAATTCAATTCAGTCCAATTAATTCAGTCCTATAATACTGAAATGGCATCCTAAAAGACATTTCAGCAACTAATTAATTCAATTCAATTCAATTCAATTCAACAGTCCACACTCCACAATATAAATGGACAGAAAAAAATTCAAAATCATTCCATCAATTCCATTTAATTCATTCCATCAATTCAATTCAATTCAACATTATAAATATACAAATTACAAGACCAGCAAAATCAACATACAATTACAGGGTAACAGGGCAAAATCAAAATCTGTAATTACAAGGGAATATACAATTACGAGGCAAAATCAACTATTACAATTTTACATTTTAAAGGCAAAATCAACTTATGGTGAAGAGGAGCTGTTAATGATGAAGGCTGAACGGCTGTCGGTGAAGAGGAACGATGTCGCCTGCTGTTGTTGATGAAGAGGAAGTGATGCAACCATATTATTCGATAGTTTCACCCACATTTAACTAGTGTTTTGCCTATGTTTTATATATAAAATACCTTGATATTCTTTGTTTTATGTTTTGAAGGCACTTTTGGATGAAAGATGCAAAAAGGAGTAAATTGGAGGTAATTGACATATTTGACCTTCAGTCGATGTTTTGTGCAGAGCGTGAGCTCTAGAGGTCGAAATGAAGTGATTCTAGTGGCATTAAAAAGTTAACATCCATACATTTTTGGAAATCTAAGGCAAGAAAATAAAATATGGAAGATCATGGAAATCGTAGTTTTCAAAGTCAAATCTCGTAATCTGCCAGTGTTGACCTTCGCCCATTCCAACCTGAATATCTAGAGCTACAGAAGTCCAATTGATGTAAACTCAATTTTGTTGGATTTCTGACTAACATTCCTATAAATGCTCATATTTTAGCCAAAAAAGATGTCATATGAGGGAGATATGATTTTTCAAAGATGACAGCTGAATTCTGCCAGCAAACAGGTTTCGTGAAGGAACATGTCCAAATTACATTTTGAAGCATCTAAACTGGCGTCCAAGTTTTTATTTCAATAATTTAGCTCCTCTAAGTCAAAGCTTGAAGATTTAATGCAAGACTATTTCTCCTTTTTAGGAAAATAGTTATTGAAGTACTTAAATGTAAACTGTCAACTTAAGGGAGGACTATTTTGTAAAATAGGGACTAGGGTTTCTTAGCATATAAAAAGAAAGAGAGAAGGGAAGGAGAGAAGGAGGAGGCAGCAACCAACATAGAATAAACACAAATTCTCTCCTCTACAAACCCTAAAATCATGCTCTCTTCAATCTTTAGAAGTAGTTGTTCAATAGTTATGCAAGGCTAAGCTCTTTTCTTGGTTGCAAGGACGCAAAAACCTTCAGATTTCAAGAACTGTGAGATTTATTCTTCCTTTTATTTTCAGTTTATGTTATGAATGAGTATGATTGTTTTCCTATGCATATTTCCTATGATTGTTGTTGATGACTGCTAGAGCGGACTCTAAGTTATTGTTGTGAACAATCTATTTGCTAAGTTTAATATCAAAACCGGAGTTGTGATATATGAACTTGTGAAGCAACTAAGCTTGATAATTGTGGCGGAACTACGTTATTGAACTTAGGGAGAACATTTGAACAAAGTGACACAAGCTGCGGACAGCTTGTATGTTAATCTTGATGAAATTATCTAGTTCTTAAAGCTGCCATTAAATTGAATCATTAGTGCGGACGTTTTGATTGTTTGTTGGTTAGGATTAGTTATACGGCGGATCCGTTAATTAATCAACGTTAAGAAAAGATGAAATTTCAGAACATAAACTGTAATTTTCGTTTCAAGGATCGGTTCTAATTTCCGCAGGTGGATGTGTGCTTGCGACCAGGATTTGTTTTCTTGATAAGTTTCGGTTTTAATTGATTTTGTTTGCTAGTTTAATTGCTGCCATAGTTTAGATAATTGCAAACCAAATCCCCTCCAATTACATAACGTACAACATAAAAATCTGACTTGAAACTTCCTCGTGGGATCGACCCCTTGCTTGCTCTATACTATCTTGTGTGTTGTGTTTGAAGCTATGGTAATTAATTTGTGCGACTACGACACCGCAACAAATTTTGGCGCCGTTATCGGGGAGGAAATTTTAGTTGATTCTTGTGCTTGCACTGTTATTTTTATTTTCTGTGATTCACAAAAAAAAAAAGAGAAACAAATTTTTTGCTTGCGGCGGTACTGTTCACTTTCGGCAGCGGTACTGTTCAAAATAGATTTTTGTACAATTTACATTGTTTTTGATCTCTTGTGTGGTTGGTTTCTTTTGAGTTTTCTTGACAATTTATGCCTGTAACCTATTCTACTAATCAGATTCAAGTGTAGGTGGATCTCGAAATAGAAAACACTTTATGTAGGTTACGAAAGGAAGCTCGCCTCAACACCATGGCTGTTGAACGACAACAAACACTCAAGGAGCTTACTGCTCCTAACATGGAAAATCAAACATTGTGCATCAACATCGATAACAATGTAAACTTCGAGCTCAAATCTGGTTTTATACATTTGCTATCAACATTCAATGGTCTTGCAGGTGAAGATCCTTATACTCATCTCAAGGAGTTCCATATGGTTTATGTTGGCATGAAACCGAACGGAGTTGATGAAGAACAGGTTAAGTTGAAAGCTTTCCCTTTCTCTTTAAAAGGGGCAGCAAAGACATGGCTTTTCTCCATTCTCCCAGGTTCAATTGGAACTTGGAATGGCATGAAGAAGATCTTCCTTGAAAAGTATTTTCCAGCATCTCGAGTTGCCAACATAAGGAAAGAAATATGTGGAATTCGACAATCTCCGAATATTGGGAAAGATTTGAGTAACTCTGCATTCAATATCCTCATCATTAAATACTCGATCAGCTACTCATTCAATATTTCTATGAAGGATTGATGCCTACTGACCGTAGTATCATTGATGCTACAAGTGAAGAGGCATTGGTAGATAAGACACCCGAGGCTGCACGCCAATTGATCTCAAACATGGCAGCCAACTCGAAACAGTTTGGCACCCGTGGAGACTTCTCAAACAAATGAGTAAATGAGGTAAGTATTTCTAACCTTGAAAATAAAGTTAATGATCTTACTTCTCTTGTGCGTTCTTTGGCTTGTGGAAATGTACAGCATGTGAAAGTTTGTAGCATATGTTCCTTATAAGGACATGCCTCAGATATGTGCCCAACAATGCAAGAAGATTACATTAAACATGCTAATGCAGTTGATGGAGCATTCAACGGACAGCCCCAGTGTAAATATTATCAAGCAAGACAACCCCCTCCATTAACAAACTCCAATGTTATGGGGTCGTCATCTAGTGATGATCTTCGTGAGATGATGAAAACTTTGACTTCTAACACTGTGACCTTGCAACAAAATGTCATGTCTTTTCAAAAGGAAACAAGGTCAAGTATTCACAACTTGGAAAAGCAAATGGGGAAAGTAGCTTAAAGTGTAGGGAAATTGGAGGCACAAATGAATGGAAAATTGCCCTCCCAAGCTTTGAATCCAAAAGAGAATGTTAGTGTAATAATGTTGCAAAGTGGGAAAGAACTTGAAAGACAAAGGTCAAAACAGATTGAGATGGAGGAAGAAGAAGAGATAGAAACCAAATTGAGTACAAAGAAGAAACATCCTTCTCCTTCCCAAACTGAAACAACGACCAACACTCCAAAGGTAATTCCTCACTCAATAAATTCCAATTTTAAAACAATTCCACCCTTTCTTGTAAGTTCTTCTAGGTCAAAGAAAGAAGACAAAGAAAAAGAGATTTTAGAGGTTTTCAAGAAAGTGGAACTCAATATTCCTTTGCTTGATGCTATCAAGCAAATTCCCAAGTATGCCAAATTCTTGAAGGAGCTGTGTACTACCAAGAGAGCTTTCAAACTGAAGAAGTTATATCTGCTGTTGTTCAAAAGAATATGCCTTTGAAGCAAAAAGATTCAGGTGGGTTTACTATCCCATGTGTTATTGGTAATGCTAGTTTTAAAAGGGCCTTTGTGATTTAGGTGCATTCATTAGTGTTATGCCTAAACATGTTTATGATTCTCTTAGTCTTGAGCCTTTAAATAAAACTAGTATTGTAATGCAACTTGCGAATCGTAGTTTTGTTTATCCACTTGGTGTGATAGAAGATATCCTAGTCAAGATTGATAGTTTGGTTATTCCATGTGATTTTTATATTCTTCATATGGAACATGATTCTTATGATTCATCAAACAACACTCCTATATTGTTTGGGAGACCATTCTTGAAAACTACCAACACAAAGATTGATTGTGGTAAGGATATTTTGTCTTTGGAGGTAAGAGATGAAAAAATTGAATTTAATTTTCATGATGCAATGAAATATCCTTATAGCAATGTTTATTCTATCATATGCTATGACCAAGTTGATAAGTGTGTGCGACAAGATTTTGATTTTGATTGTGAGGATGGATTAAGCGTAGCTTTGAGCTATAACTATGATTTTACCAAGATAGAAGAGATGAAGAGGAAAATAGGTGTTCCCCAAAACGTGCACGAATCAGCATTGGCTTTGCAAGCTTTGCAAACCGTTCCCCATGGTAATGTCTTTGTTGATTTAGTATTTTCACATAAAAAGCTTTTGCCATCTATTTTACAGGCTCCCGAGCTAGAATTGAAACCTTTGCCTGATAATTTGAAGTACGTGTTCATTGGCGACAACAATACACTTCCTGTTATCATCGTAAAAGGTTTGACAAGTGCGCAAGAGGAAAAACTTGTGAAGTTGTTGTGTGATCACAAGACTGCCATTGGATGGACTTTAGCCGACATTAAGGGCATTAGTCCCTCAATATGTATGCATCACATACTATTAGAGGGCAATGCGAAACCAACAAGGGAAATGCAAAGGAGGTTGAACCCGCCTATGATGGAGGTAGTGAAAGCTGAAATTTTAAAATTGTTAGATGTAGGTGTCATTTACCCCATCACGGACAGTAAATGGGTGGCGTCAATCCATGTGGTGCCTAAAAAGACCGGAATCACGTTGGTGAAAAACAAAAATGATGAGCTCATTCCTACTCGCATCTTAAGTGGATGGAGAATGTGTGTTGATTATAGAAAGCTAAATATTGCTACATGCAAAGATCATTTTCCATTACCATTCATGGATCAAATGCTTGAACGCCTAGCAAGTAAGTCTTTTTCTTGCTTTCTTGATGGATATAGTGGATACAATCAGATTGTTATTAATCATGAGGATCAAGAAAAGACTACATTTACATGTTCATTTGGTACATATGCATATAGGAGAATGCCCTTTGGTCTCTGTAATGCACCTGCAACCTTTTAAAGATGCATGATGAGTATTTTTTGTCACTATGTTGAAAGAATAATTGAGGTTTTCATGGATAATTTCACGGTGTATGGTGATTCTTTTGATAAATGTCTAGAAAATTTATCTTTGATCTTGAAAAGGTGCATTGAAACTAACCTTGTCTTAAACTATGAAAAGTGTTATTTTATGGTAGAACAAGGAATAGTTCTTGGGCATGTTGTGTCTTCACGTGGATTAGAGGTTGATAAAGCTAAAATAGACGTTATTTCATCATTGCCTTACCCCTCCTGCGTGAGGGAAATTTGTTCTTTTCTTGGCCATACAGGTTTCTATCGACGCTTTATCAAAGATTTCTCGAAGATTACAGCACCCTTGTGTAAACTATTAGCCAAAGAAGTGGATTTTATGTTTAATCAAGCATGTAAAGATGCCCATGATGAGCTTAAGAGGCGTGTCATATCTGCCCCTATCATCCAACCACCAAATCGGGATGAGCCTTTTGAGATAATGTGTGATGCAAGTGACTATGCGGTAGTGGCTGTCCTTCGGCAAAGAATAGGGAAGAATTTACATGTTATCCTATGCTTCCCGCATGTTGGACGGAGCACAATGCAATTACCATACAACTGAAAAGGAACTTTTTGCAGTGGTGTTTGCTCTTGAAAAATTCAGGTCATATCTACTTGGTACAAAAGTCATTGTTTT
>Ga0325402_1000504_pt1 | contig 27441 bp, 12 predicted proteins | sample PopdelMetagenome_22_FD_207212 | JGI IMG/M metagenome (GOLD analysis project Ga0325402, IMG submission 207212) | Populus deltoides microbial communities from Bellville, Georgia, United States - Xylem-PdKOR-R3 | ecosystem: Host-associated > Plants > Phyllosphere > Stem > Wood/Secondary xylem... | reverse complement strand
AGCCATGGACACTACTGTGTTTTGCGTTGCATGAGGCTCAATTTTAATAGCAATCCAACAAGTATTTATTACATAAAAAAAATCGACCAGATATTCAATCAACCGAAGATTTTTCTTGATTTTTTTTCTACTATTAAGGAAAGTAAAAGAAATTTATTTTACTTTTTTTTTCTTTTAAAAAAAACTAGATATGGGTTTGCCGTGAATAAAGCACGTTAGCCACTCAAAACGTGAGAAAACGACCATACATTTTATGGGCCATGCGAGGAAGATTTGTAGATATTATGTACACTGAAGTACGATTACTTGAGGGGGGTGGATGATAGAGCTGGGGGGATGAATTTCCAAGAAAATTTTTTAAAAATAAATAGTAATTGAAATAATAAATATAAAATTTCAACGATAAAAAATTATAGGAGATGAAATTAAAAAAAAATTATAATTTGATATATTATGTATAGATTAAAAAATAATAGGAGGTGAAATTAAAAAAAATTATAAAGCCAAACCACCTAATGCTAAGGTTGATAAGTGTGGAAGATTATTCTATGACCTTCAAGCTTCGATGGAAAAGGAGGAACAACGCCAAAAGGATAAAAAATAAAAAAAAAATAGTAGTGGTTATCATTCAAAAATATATATATGCAAGTGGATGACAAGGTGTGTTTATTTAAAATTATTATTGGCCACTACTTTCATACAATGTTGTTGGATGCAAATGCGTGCAAGAAAAGAACTCCAAAGGCTGAAACAAGAGGCTAATGAAATCCATTAAACCTGTTGGTGATTCGAGGATGAATCATCTTGAAGAGAGAGGGAATGATACGATCCAAATAAGGTCGGATTTAGATTTTGGAGTAAAATTTTCTACCGTCCAGTTTTATGCTAATGATCATAACTCCAAATCTAACCGTTGGATAAGCTGAAACTTTACCAGAAGATTCTAGAGGTATTGGTGTATGTTGGGGTAAACTTTCAGTTGAATCAGAATTCGGGAAGGACTTGCTATATAGGTCAGAATAGGTTGTACAAATTTTTTTTATTTACTTCCTTTTGACTTGTGGACTTTTTATTTGGCAAGGATCTTTTTCCTACAAGGATGTGACAACTTGTTTTGGGAATCTCCTAGTTCTACAAGGATCTTTAATTGGTTGCAACCTAGTTTCCAAGTGTGGCAAAGATTCATTAATGTTTCATAATCCTTTTCTTACATGGATTCCTTATTCATCCTAACTATACAAGAAAAAAAGAGCTAATGGCATTTAATGACATATTGGTTTCTAGGATAAATGGGCAGATAAAGACTAAGGACTTATGGGCTTTATTTTTATTTTTATTCGCTACGGCCCAAGGCTTGTTTGAGCTTAATTACAGCTCTTTTTTCTGTTAGGATCCAAGGTTTGTTTAGATTAGGTTATGGTCCTTTTATTTCAGGGTTTTTGGACCAGTTTTGTAAGTGGGTCAAATCAGTCTACTCTATTAGAATTAATTTTTCAAAAACTATTTAAACTCATGTAACCTAAATTTCAGCAGTTATGAATGAATATTACTCTGATTTTTTTTTTAATTTTAACAAGTGAGAGTGATTCTTACATTCTTCTGTTCTATAACAAACTGCTAACTTATCAAAGATTAGTTGACTTCGTGGTGTCATTCTATTTCATTCCAATAGTATTGGTGCCTTGGAGCAGGTTTTCATTGTGTCACACTTATATCAGATCTATTTTGGCTTTCTGAGACTACATCTCCATCTTGATTGTGGGTTGCATGATCATGTAATCTCGAGGTTCGTATCACCTATACCAACATACAACATAGCTTTTCTATCACAGTGTATTTAGACTCACATTATGTGAACTTTTTACTTAGTTAATAAATGAATCATTTCTTTTTGGTTTTATCATGTTGGCCTCGTACACATCCCATAGCTGCTTTAGTTACTATCAGATATAGTATTAAAAGCCTTGTTGAAACAAGAGGAACAAACATATGCGGGTTCTGTAAGTACTGCTTGATTTTATTGAAAGCTTTTTGACACTTCTCATTCCAAGTTCAAAGATTCTTTTTCCTCAGTAGCTAGAAGATAGATTCACATGTTGTTGTTAATTAAGATATGAACTGGGCAATATAGTTCAACCTCCCTAAGAATCCTCTTTCCTTATTCTCTATTTTAGTAGATGGCATAGATTGAATGACCTTCACTTTATCAGGATCCACCTTTATCCCTCTGTCATTTACCATGAATCCTAACAACTTCCTGGACTTAATTTCAAATGAATATTTTGTAGGGTTGAGCCTTAGTTTGTTCAATACCAAAGATAAAACCTAGTTGACATCTTAAGCCTCGATTGTCAACCAAAAAGAGAAAAAAAAGGCAAACAAAAGCAATGATAAAAGCATTTTTAGACAAGTAATATTGGTTTACATTTTAAAAACCATTAGATCTTTTTGGCTCACCCAGTTTTGAAATTTCTCGCCTTTAGCCAACTTTCGCATAAAGGTCTTGACGGAGAATTCTTCTAGAGTATAGATGGTTAGCTGCGACAACATTTCATCTTCCTTTCCAGTCTCTATCCTCTTGTTATCTCTTTTGACCTTATCTTTCTACAAGATATTTATGTCCATTGTAGTGAGCTTCTGACCAAGGCTTTCCATTCCTTTATTAGGTTGCATCTTATATGCAGCATTTGAAAATGAAACCCTGATTGGCGGGATGACCAAATCTTTTTCTTCAGGCTCTCTTCCTTCAATCTCGACCATCTTTTTATTTCTCCTCACACCAACAACCCATCTGTAATCTTTATTTTTAGGCATATATCTAAGCCCGAATCTTTAATCAATACTTTATCTTAATCAGAATGACCCTTTCTGGCATTTCGATGTTAGGGTTATATTAAAATGAAATTTCATGTTCCAAAAAGCATATAACTGCCATTCTTATTGCTTTTGAGATCTTTGACCTTTCCAACACTGTGTTCTTAGGAACCCAATTAGTGTTTATAATTTTTAAAGCATAGTTGTTCTCATCTTTACAATCTTCTGCCTCAATAAATGGTATAACCACATTCCTTACCATAAGAACTATTTCTTCAGCCTTGACAGTCACCAATATGCCATTCATGATGTATTTTAAGTATTGGTGTAATGATGAAGTTACTGCCCCAGTTGTATGAATCCAAGGCCTTCCCAATAACATACTATAGGAAGGGTGGATATCCATCATTTGTAGCGTCACCAAGAACACCTGTGGCCCTATATATAGTTTTATTTCCAGAGTCCCAATTACTTGTCTAGATAAGCCATCATACACTCTCACCATCATAGTACTAGGCTTTATATGTGAAGTATCAACAAACATCTCTTTTAGCATATGTTTTGGCAGCACATTAAGAGCTGATCCATTGTCAATGAACACTTTGTATATGAGGCAATCTTTGTATCTAATAGTGATGTACACGAGCTTGTTGTGTCTAGTTCCCTTTGTATCCAACTCTTTTTTTGTGAAATACAAGTAATTGGTTATATGGATTCTCCCTACTAGATATTTCATGGTTTTAAGCTCAATGTCCTGAGGCATATAAGCCTCACTCAACACCTTTTGTAAGGCATTTCGGTACGGCTCAAATCTGAGTATTAAGGAAATAAGGAAGATCCTGACCAGGATTTTCTTTAGTTGATCTACTATGCACTATTCACTGTGTTTTATCAACTTCAGGAATTCATTCGACTCTTCTTCAGTCACAGGTTTGTTAACCTCAAGTTTCTTGTCAAGATTTGCCTCTTCTTTGCCTTTAGCTTTTTTTAGCTCTTTGTGATGAAGTAATGACCTTTATGGGTTAGCCCACTAATCTCAATTTGGAACAAGGGAACACGAGTTTTGATGTTGGAGGTACAACCATAATTGTAAAACATTGCATTATGATACTTTTTATTTGCGCAAGAAGGTTTAGTCAATATCAACTCGGGTGGCCCATTAACTATTGGTTGGATCCTATATACTTCTAACCATTTCTCTTGATTTTTTTCATCATCCTTACCTCATTACTACCCTCCATGGCCTTAATCCTCAACTCCCTCATAGTTAGCATTCTTGCAACCTTTTGGTAGAACTCAATGCAATCCTTAATATGATGTCCCTTTCTTTCATGGAACTCACAATGGTCACCTCTATGCAAGTGATACTCAGCATCCAATTTTAGAAATCATGACTGTACCAACATGTTGTACAACCTTTTCATAAATACCTTCAACACATCTTTACCCCCAACTTCTATCTTACCCACTCCACTATTACCCGTAGCATGTTAGGTAACAGATACAAACTAATATTGGGTGTATCTTTAAAACTTACCCATCCTATTTTAATGAGTTCTAACAGCCTTCTTGAAAGCATAGCAGGTTTCAATACTATGGCTGGGATTGCCAGAATGGTGTTCATAAATCAAATATGGCTTGTACTAGATAGGAAAAAGTGGTTGTAGTGGTGGTACATGGATAAGAGTGAGATGACCAAAAGATTGATGTCTTCTTCCAAGTGCAAAAGTGTCGAAGTAATAAATAACCTTGCAAGACCGGGGTCGAACCACATGGAGGTTAATTGTATAAATTATAAACAACAACAACAACAACAATAGTAGTAGTAGTAATAATAATAATAATAATAATAAAGAGAGCTTTGAGATGTGATATTGATATAAGGACTAAACAAGGATAAAATAATTGTCAAGGTTAGAGGATCCACTAATGGTATTTCAAACAAGTATAATATAAATTCTTTTTATTATTTAACTGGAAACCACACACAAAGGAGGTTCCATTTAGATTATAAATTGTTAACATGATTACATTAGTTATCTTATTCGAATAATGCTAATACTTGTAAATGTTGTCAAACATTCATGATTATAACTTATGTTAACAACAAATCAAGTTCCTTTCATAGCATAGGTGTCGGTTATACCATACAGTTGGGCTATGAAAGTGCCAAGTATTTGTTGTACCAAGGGTTATACAACATAAATCTAGATTAACTATTTAACAAGCAAAGTATTAAAAGTGAACAAGATAACAAATATAAAACATGTTAGTATCAAACATTAAGGTCCATGTTGAGTTTATATTATACTTATTCTTACACCATCAGTGTAACCTTTTTACCTTGACATGATAAACTTAGCTAAACATAATCAAGAAGAGAAGCATAAACAAACAAGATAAGAACATAAATAAGATATAAGTTAACTAAGTAAAGGGAAGGAAATGAAAAGCATAAACAAGAGATTAATATAAACAAAACTTAAGCATTACAAAAAGAAAGAGCAAGAGCATGATCTTGATCTGAAAACCAAGATGCCTAAATACATGGCAAATGCCTCCTTTTATAGGCTAAAATTTAGAACTATTGATTTGTTGACTAATTATTGAGTGGGTGGCCACATCTTGACTTGGTGACAATCCTTATCTTCTTGTCTGCCAAAAACATCATTGATAATGTCATAATTTTAACAGATTTAAATCATGAAAGTTCTAGGAAATTGTCTCAGCTTTCCAGGAAAAAAAAGTTGAGGTCATTTGGACTTCTAGAACTCGAGATATGAGCTGAACACTGAACAGTATCTAGGCTACAGGACAAATTTGGACTTCTCTGTTGTTGACCTAGCTTTTAGCTTTCCATCCATATAAGGCAAACCTAAATCCAAGATCTACAGATCCAGAAATGACCCAATGACCGAACAATGTTCCAGTTTGGATTGAACCATTATCTCTTTTCTAAGTTTGGCCCTCTTTTTGTCCTTTCAATTCCGTACTTAAACTCACCAATTAACCCTTTTATTTATGTGATAGGACTGCATTTAAGATGAACATTTACCATAAATTAAAGGTATCTTATGGTATCAGACTTGTTATTATAAAACATGCTTTAATTAAGGAGTTATTGATACTTTAAGTGCAAAATAATGATATAAAACCTTCATAAAAATGCACTTTTAAGTACTAATCAAAGAGCTAATAATCAACAATTTAGTGTAAAAATCTTTCAAGGGCATAGGTAGAGGTGGTAGTTGTTCCAAGGTATTTCTTGTGTTTTGTCTTTGGAGGTTGTTCTGGTAATTTGATTGTTTGGTTTGATTCGGGGCAAAAGGTTTGACAAAATTAATATTGGTAATTTGAGAGTTAGATAATTTACTTTTTTGCCCTTACACATGTCTTTCAGGTTGTTCATATCACTCTCCATTTTCTTCCTAGCAAAACCTTTCTTTTCCACCAGCTCAACTATGTTTCCAAACTTAATCCCCTACCATATTCTTTCAGCAATACATACAACATTGTAGAAATGCTAAGATGAGTTTCCCATCAGATGCTCATAATAAGAGAACTTGAAGGTATTGGCGAACAAAGTCACCATCCTTGTTTCTATCAAAGGAGGTTGGACATATGTGGCCTCATCTTTCCATCTTTGCACATACACCATTATTGACTTTTAACTTCCCTTTTCCATGGTCATTAGGCTGGTTCTATCAAGAGCCATTTGGAGATTAAATTTGTATTGCTTCAAGAAAGCCTCAACCGAGTCTTTCCATTTCTTAATCTTGGTGTTGTCCAGATTCATGTACCAACTCAGGGAGGAACCTGTAAGATTATCATCAAAGAAATAGATCAAAATTTTATCATTATGGATCACTTCAGTCATCTTGTTGTAGTATGACCAAAGATGGGTGTTTGGGCACTCTATTCCGGTGTATTTGATGAAGTCTAACACTCTAAAATCTTTTGGCACCACAATGTTTAGCAATAAGCATATTTCAGCTGCTCAGAAAGGGTCAACCAAATCATTTTTTTCGACTGCTCTTAATTCTCTTCTATAGTAGACCATTTGTCATGGTTTATAGGACCAATAAATCTATCATTAACCTTTCTGATATGATTCATGACTTTCATAATTCCTTAGGCATATTAGCATTTGTTAAGTTCTTATCATGGTTGAATCCCAAAACATATTAAAAAAAAAGGGTGATGACCTTCTCATGGATAAAAGAGTTTGTACATCGTTTGACAAATTTTAAAATTTAAAAGCTCTATACATCACTACTCATAAAAAGCATTTCCTTTATTAGCTATATTTCTAATGAACGAAGTGATGGCGTTCATGTGTTCTCAGCACTTCACAACATCATTTCCAATCTAGGTGGCGTGTTATTGCAACCTTTCAGGTATTATCAGTGATCAGTATTCCGTTGCCGGTTCCTAAAGCCTTGTTACTTCTTTCCACTACCTGTACCGTAGTCTCCAACTATGCTACCTTAGCCATTTTCCCTTGCAGCTCCTCCCTCTTATTGTCCAACTCAACTATTTTAGAGTTAATTTGAACTACAAAGCTGTCAATATAGTCTTGATATCCTTTATGCTCTTGCTTAATCCTAATTAACGTTTTCTCTATATCAAAGTAATGGCTTCTCAACTCTTTCATCTTATCTTCTTAGATTTCTAGCTTGGATTGCAATACCATAATCTGTCCCTTTGAAAACTCAATTCTCTTATGGTAGTCTCTCATATCAGACTCAACGGCTTTTCTAGCGCTTCTCTTTTCCTTAGACTATACAATATATTGGGACTAAATTCTTCTTTCCTTTTCTATGTCAATCCTAGCTAACCAATTTTTTTTTTCTCAGCTTCTAACTTTTTCCTAAAGCTGTTTCTTTCTTTCTTTAAGGAATCTATTATTTCCTTATTGATATTTATCCTGCCTTTGACTGACCTATTGCAGCAAAAGGGTTGATTCGATCATGCTTATACCCTACACTGGCTGATTTTTCCCAAGCATAATAAATTGATATTCTTGAAAGTAAAACACCTATAATTAGGAACCCAAAAATTCAGTAAGGTTTTTACAGCCGCTGCCTATATTGGAAGCCTTATTACTTGTGCAATTCTCCAATATCTCCTATTAAAAAGAGTCTTGTTGACATACCCTATAATAGATAGCAATTTCTCTAGGCCATTTATCATATGATTTATCCTAGTAATTCATGACAATCCACTAACATCGATTATTGGATAACCCCTTTTAGCTACTTATATCAGCTTAGATTCTTGCTTAAATTCTTGAAAAGATGGATACTTTAAGAAAGTTATGATTTCAGTTCAGACTCCTGTAATACAAGATTAATATGGTCATGTTTGCCGTGGTGCAAATTATAGGTAGCACGTATAAACTAAGGACATTTAGGCCTACCTGATCTCAAAAGGGTCTCCGATCTGCCTAGTGATAATTTTTATAAAGACAATATGAGGGCATTACGAGGAATTGTTAAAGCATGTATGCCCATCATTACCAAGTAGACACTCAGATATGAGTTGAGTGTTTTACACCCATAACCAATAGTCAGAGGGCAAATTGCTAATTTCTTATTTAAAAAATTTAAAGCAGTAAAAATTTAAAGCCTAAAAATGCATAAAAAAATTAAATAAACCAAACATAACAATCAGACAAACAAACAAAGCTTAATTCACGGGTCACCAGTGGAGTCGTCATTTTGTTACATGTGTGTGGCGTCGCGATGATCATCCTCCTAGAACAGGATCGTCAGGAATGATGTCGGAGAACAGAAGTCGCCACCTAGTATTTTGGTCACTATAAACCCTAACTAGTCTCAAAGTCTAGGTAAAGGGATTGATTACGTAAAAAAAATGTATTAACACTCCTAGTATGCCTTACCTAAAGTAAGCTATATTGTTTATTTGTTTGATATAAGCTAAGGAAATGTTGTATTTTCTAACCGTTAGTGAGTCTAAGGTTTAAGAAAAGTTGTCCTCAATAAGAAGATTCTTATCTTATAAGATTAAAAACCTAGCCATTCTAATGCCAACATAAAAAAAAATAAACTGTCTTTTTATTTAGTATCAGCAATATGTCTTACATATAAGTTCATAATCCTGTATATTAAAAGAAATAATTTTTTTATTTCAATATAAAAAACATGTCTTATGTATAAGTTTATAATCTCGCATATTAAAAGAAAAAAAATAATGTTTATGGTAGTTTTGAAATGTAGGCCAAAATCCTTTGAAATTTTACAAACTTGTTGTAAAATCCATGCATTTTTTTAAAAACATGTCAAAGCATTTTAGATTAAAAAAATGCTTGAATAACTTTAAGATTTTTAGCCATATGCAAGAAAAAAGAAATTTTTATTTTATTTTTATTTTTTAGGCTTTCTTTGATTAAAAAAAAACCATTTTTGTTTGTAATAAAACTACAAAACAAATAGGCTTAAGGGGTGTTTGTCAACCATACTCTTAAACCCAAAAACCCTTTAACAAAAAATATGGCAAACCAAACAGGGTATTAAACCAAAACCTATTTATTTTTACTCGACTCGACTAAGTTGACCTGAAATTTTTGGTTCGATCGGAAACCGAACCAAAAATCCTGGTTTGACTCGAAAATATCCCAAAAAACAAAACTAAAGCCATAAAACAGATTAAATACTTAAAAAAAAAAATAAAAACTTAAATTTTGGAACAAAAATGGATCAAACACAAAAAATAAATAAATTGAAGAACACCAAAACATCAACCCAAAAACATGGGTTTCAAAACAGACCATATTTGGTCAAAACAAAGGCATATACATGTTGAAAATCATGTAAGGATTAATAACCTAGCATCCATTCAAATCATGTTATTGATTATCTCTTAAACATCATGATTTTGTGAAAATAAATTTCAGTTCTAAACCGAAACTCTATTATTAAAAACCATTAAAATCATGTTAGTGATGTAAATAAACACTAAATTATTGGTTAACCATGCATAAGGAAAGGTTATGTGCAAGGAAATGGACCAAAATTGGTCCAAATCAAGGGGCTAAGATAATATTCTTTCTAAGAACACGAAGAACATTACCCATAAACCCAGAAAAAACCCAGCCATGCCCAACCATTTCTAAGCCGTAGAAATGGGCTTTTTTGAATTCTAAAACATGCTCTTTATATCCCAACAAGTCACAATATCATACATAAATATGTTTAAATTCAAAATAAAAAAAAATCAAAACATCAAAATCAAGTATGGGGTACCAATCCAAAAACTACCAACCTAAAACAACTTACATGTTCATGCAACATGGATTCAAAATTTATTTTCTGAAGCCATTTTATGTATGAACAGGTCTAACAAACCCAAGATAAACACATTTGCTTTAACATGCATAATTTAAGCTAAGCGCAAACTAAAACAACATTATATATTATAAAAACAAAATTAAACAACAACTTTAATATATTAAAAATATAAAAAGACTTCAAAAGAACATCATTAAATAAAAAAACACAACAAAAAAGAGGTGAATGCAATATTATTTGTTAAACATTTCAAACCTCTTTTATATGCGTGTAAACTTAAATATAAACCAAAAAATATATAAAAAACAACAAAAGCTGGGCACAAAGGACCTACTTTTAGGTCAGTAATGTATACTTAAAACAACTACTCTCTTTGCTTTCCTTTGGAAAATTATGACTCTTATAAACTTGCAAAGCTTAAGAAAACTTTTGTTTATACTTTTGGACCTCTACACTTATGTTTCTTATTGATATTTCTCTTATTTTTCTTTTCTTATCTTATATCTTTTCTTCTCTTTTTTTCTAGGCACTTTTCTTGATCTTGAAGGGGATATTTATAGGGTTTTGAGAGGTATTGAATGCATTTTTGACCTCTAGATCTTGAGGGAAGTGTTTTAAACCCTTTATAAGAACTCATTGAGGAGCCTTTGTATGTGAACACACAAAAATCAAATCATTTTTTGAATGATGGTTGCACTGTCGGGGCTGACTGAGTTGTCCACTTTCAAGGCCTTGTTGGAGTAATTCCGACGTCATTGTCGCCTGAGACCATCTGAAGTTAGCGGAGAGTGTGCACACCTTTCATTTAGATCAAAATTTGCTTAATTTAAAGGTCAATAGCTCCATATTTATTCGTTTAAAGTTGTCAACTTGATCAGTCAAAACTATCAAAATAGAAATGCAAACTGACAAATGATGTGTCATTCATCTTCTCTTCATTAGGTTTGAACGACATATCATATAAGGTTCTTAATTTCAGATTTGATAAATTTTAATAAAGTCCATATTCTTCCAATTACTTTTAATTGTATCTGTAATTGCATGCAGACTTTTAATTTCATATAATTTGACCATTGCCAAACTCAATTGTCAGCTTTAAAGTTAACCGCTATTTTCATTTTAGTCCCTGGTTCTGAATCTGTACATTTCGACCTTCAATTGACTAACAAACTTCTAATTTTTTTAATTTGACCACTGATTTGATCAATTTCACCCCTGATATTCACATATCTTTTTCAGTTTGGTTTTTAGTTTTGGATTTCTTCAATCAAGTCCTTAATTGCCCATTAAACTTCAATATTTATGCAATTAAGCCCTTGATTTAGCCAAATTAACTCCTAAAAATTACAATTCAACCCTAGACTTTAATTTCTTCTAATTAAAGCCTAAATTGACTTCAAAAAGTATTTTTTCTTGTAATTAAGCCCTCGATAAATTCAATTAAACCTAAAAAAATTTCAATTGAGTCCTTAAACATCTAATTTTGATTTTTCATTCTTAAATTGAATTTTCTGTGCCAATAGGGCCTTTATTAGTTGAAGATACACTGTCAAAAATTTTAATCTTGTATATTTTGATCTTCCTCAACTACTTTGCGACAATTTCCTTGGTTTTTCTGATATATTCTTCTCACTAATATATTTTTTTATTTTCTTCCAGTATGTTTTTTTGTATTTTCTCTTTTACTCTTTTTTACAACACATATACACTTAACATATTAAAATTATCTTACATGTCATACAAACATTTTTATTTCTCGTTAAACAATTGTTTATTGTGTTTTCAAAAATTATTCACTAATAAAATATTGATTTCAAAAAATATAACAAAGCAATTAAAATCTTGAAAATTTTAATTTTTATATATTCTTGTTTTTTTTCATGAATTAATATTGCTATCCTTGAGTTCATACATGTATGCATAAAGCTCGATTTAAATTGCTATCCTCGAGGATAGTGTCTTTTATTAATATAATTTATGATAAAAATGAAGTGAGATTATAATTCAAGGAAAGAGAATAACATTATCCATGAAAATTACTAATTCGTCAAGAACCAAAAATTTACCCTATAAAAGCAGAAGACGAGGAAGAAGCAAAGGCGAAGGAAGAAAACAGCTTGGAAAAGAAACACAAATTTGGAGAGCCTGCAAAGACAAGACTGTTGTGGTCAGAATCTACTCTGTAGATTTGATCATTGCCAAACTCCGATCACATGCCATGGTAGACCCTCTCCGTACGAACACTTTTAGAGCCATTTCTCTCTGACAAACAATAATCCTCGTGCTACACATGTGACACCACCCCTTCACCCCTTCTTTTATAATGGAACTAAAAATACATGCGTGGTGTGGTCACTATTTTTTTAATACTTTGTATTTATTTTATTATATGTTTGAATTATGGATATTTTTTTTTATGAATATAGTAATTTGGATATGGATATAAATAAAAAAGTTAAGAGAGGATGGATCTAGAAAGGGCCGGTTTTAGTCATGATATTAGAAAATGTTCTCACTGACAAGCAAAGAGAAGAAATAACGCCACTAGATTGTCATTTGCACGTAATCATGTTTTGGCATGCATTTACGATATGACTAAATTTGTAGATATTCATGTTTTAATTTGGCATGCATTTGTAGTGTGTGGATATATATATATAAATATGATGTTGTAAAGTTAATAAATTGTTTCCTTCTATAGCTTTCACATAATTGAAGGCTTGAGATTCACGTCACACTTGACAAGTTTAGGGCTCCACTTTCACGTACATTCACTGAGAACTGGAGACGTGTTAGGGTTTGTCTACATGTGTGGCGATATTGGCGAATGAAAAGATTCTCTCTCTTTTTTTTAAGCATGACCATCATATTTCTTAAATTTTTATTATTAAATTTAAAATTAATAATTATATTTGAAATATAATCGAGATACAATGAAAGAATTCGAATCCACAACAAGAAATTAAATCGGAGAGAATTTCAATTTTTTTAAATATGTTTGGTTAAAGAGATGTATTTTAAGATAATTTTAAAACGAATTCGTTTATTTTTAAATAAAAAATATAGAAAAACATATTCCTTTTATTTTTACTATTTTTATTTATCTTGAAAAAGGGATGAAATGCTATAAAAGACTAAGCAAGGAGCTTTGGTGGCTAACCATGCGTGGGCATGTCAATCATTTTACACGGCAAACAGCCTTCCAGCAAAGGAAAGGGCCATCTAATCAACTATATATCACAATCAATGAGATTGTGCAAATATCCATGCTCAAGTGAAAGCTCTACTTCAATACCTCACTCCACTCCATGTGGCCTTATTATGATAGCGAAAAGCACCCATTTCTATGTCATACCCCATAATTGTACGACGCTTGATTCTTTACTTGCTTATTTTGCAAAGGATTTGCTCATCAATTAGTGGAAAATCACCATTTATCTTTTCTTTCTTTCTTTCTTTATTTATTACAAATTAGTTTGATTTTATTGAACAATTTCATTATTTTGTTGTTTTATTTTTTTAAAGTATAATCACCAGCTTCTACTTCTTAAATTTCTTATTGCTCTACTTTTAAGGTAATTGAAGTGCTAAAAAAATCTATAAGATAGAGAACTGATCAGGCTTGATATCTAATTTACTACTTTGGATATATGATCTTGATTTTCTTTTTGATGAAAGTAAGAGCCAAACCCCAAAATAAAAGGTGAAAACAAATATCTCTCTCGAGCCAATCTTGTACCTCAATTTGTTAATATTTTCTCTTCTTCATTGGAGGGAAAAAAAAAGGCCCTATCCCTAGAGGGGGATCACTAAAAGGTGGAACCACGTGAAAGTTTTAGGAGGCATGAAGAACACATACTCCACGTGGTCCCATGAGAATTTTCCATTATTTTCTGGTTTTCTTCCACCCTGAAAGTGAATTTCAAACCTCAAATAACTATTCATGTTATTTGCGTGTTTTAATTTTATGTAATATTTATTTTTTTATGCTTTTTTTTTATTTAAAAAATCTTTTTTTTTTTTTTTTTTTTTTTTTACATATAGTGACATTCTTCTAAAAATATATAAATAACATGATTCTTTTATTATTTTGCAATATCTTCCGAGCATATAACATAATAAATTGGGTTGGATAAACTTAACCTTATTAAAGCTTATTGCGCACGCGCGGTGTTGCAGTGTTAGAAACGAGGAGACTTCACCTAGTTGATCGATTCAGGGTCACTAAAAGATCCGAGTGGATTAGTCTTATAGTATAAGGGATTGGTGTTGTACATTATATAATCTAAATGTGACTTAAAAGTATTGATGGGTTCGTAACCGATAACTCGTCTATGGTTTAAAACAAAGATTTATGTTGAAGAATAAATTTATTACTTTGAATTTATTATGGGCTCCTATAGCCAAATAAATTGTTGTTAAAAAAAAAAATCCATATAGGTGCCATGACAGGGTTCACCTATCTTAGAAGGCGAAAGAGTTTTCCACAACTCGTATATCATGGTGAAAAATACTCATAATTAAAATTGTTGAACATCCAAAATGATTCTGAGAATTTTTCTAGTCAACACTAATATTTAAATATCAGTCTACATGTAAGTCCAATATTTATATCAGAATGTTAACAATTAATTCCTATAATCTTTTTAGGGTTTTTAAAATACTGGCTAAATTCTCATGGATTCAATAAATTGATTATTAAATCAAAAAATACATGCAAAGATATTTTTTGAATTTTTGGGTATATAAAAAAAATGCTAAATCATATCATGCATTTTTTAATATTTTTTAAGCCAAAATATGAAAGACTTGGCCATATGCACATCAAATAAAGTACTTTTTTTTGTATTTTTTAAAATGAGAAATGTTTTTAGAAATTCTTGAGATATTGATGAAAAACGGGTATTTTAATACCAGATCAGTATCTTACAGTGTAAGTCTATAACCCCAATATTAAATAAAATTACTGGAAAAATATGTGAGGGACCTATAATTGAATTTAAATTGATCATTGAAATTTCTAGAACTTTTAGGAATTTATTTGGGGTCTGTTTAGCAAAACACCATTTTTATTAAAAAAAACCTTTCAAAATAGGTCTGAGGGTGGGTTTGCCAAACAACCCTTTAGGCAAAAAATTCCCCAACAAAAAAACTAACCAACCAAATAAAGCCTTAGTACCTGACCCAAAAAAACCAATCGGGTAGACTCGAAAACACTAGTTCAACCCTGAACCAAACTGATAACCATGGTTTGACCCGAAACTAAAGTAAAACAAGCAATTATCCAAAAACATATGAAAACTAAAAAAAACCACAAAACATAAAATTTCCCAAGAAAAATAGATCAAACACCAAGAACATGATAAACATTCAAACAGAAACCCAACAAACACATATCACAAACTAGACAAGCTTTCATACAATCAAGGGCAAGGTTTTGTTCATAATCATGAGTGGATCAAGAATCGCATCAATTTTCTTCAATTAACACTTAAAAGCCATGATTTGATCAAAATATGTTTGGGCAGTCGAAAGAACTCTAGAATCTAAATGCATGAATACTTGTTATTGATGCGTTTTAACCTCAAATTATTTGCTAAAAATGACAAGTTAACATGCTTGTGCTAAGAATTAACCCAAAACAACTAAAAAACAAGAAGCTAAGGCAACGTTTATGTGAAGAACATGAACCCAAAATCTAGGAATTTTTCAGAAATTGAAGAACTAATGCCAAAACCTAGATTTAGCCTTCTATGCCTCTAAAAACACTATTATTGGTCTCACAAACCACATTACCAACACTAAGTATAGTTGAATCCAAAGAACTAACAACAAACATCAAATAATCAAGAACATATATGAAGTTTCAACTCCATAACTGCAGCCCCAATGATAACCAATAAAAACATCAACTTTCAATTCAACTGACTCTTTGAACACTTGGAACCCAAACCATGCTAAGGAACCAAGAACATATACTAACAAAAGGCATCAGACACCCACTGCCACCTTTTAGAAGAATCCAAAACTACCATTCTTTATCAAAATCAGTCACAAATATATTGTTTTAATACTCAGTAATATCAACAATAACTCTAAACAAGATTTGAACAATAAAAATAATATTCTTACGTATTAATCAAAACAAAACTATAAGAAATCATAACACTAAAACAAGTTCAAAAAAAATCAAAAGAGGTTTAATCATTAAGAAAGCATGAATATGTAGGCCACATGGACTCCACTCTTAAGTTTTTACATGGTTATACCTTCTCCAAACTTGCTGACTATAGGCTGCAATTTTTTAATTCTCTTTTCCTTCCTTTTTCCCTTTCACTCTCTTTCTTTCCAAAGCTTGTTAGACCTTTAATGTTAGGCTCTTGAACCTTCACAATAGGGTCTATTAACAAAGTTTTTCCCCATGTTTTTCCTCTCTTTTTTTTTTCTTTTTTTCCTCCTCCTTTGTCTCTGATTTTCAGGGGTATTTATAGGGTTTTTTTTATGAAGTTCATCAATGATTGATCAAAGTTTAGCCCTTTGATCCAAGTGAGAGGGTTCTGGATAAAATCTAACAATTGAAAGCTTTTGTACTAGGTTGGTTTTACAATGGTGGTATTGATTTTAGGGGTACTTGGTGGTTTTGCTAGACTTTAAGGGAAAAAAGCTATTTCTAGCCTTTTTGATCTTGAAATGAAGGTTTTAAAGCAATTGATAAGAACCTTTTGAGCAGTTTTAAGTGTGAACACACAAAAAGAAGGGTGGTTTTTGAAAAATAGGTATCAAAGTCAAGGCTAACTGGGTTGACCAGTTTTGAGGCTTTGCCAAAGCAACTCCGATGTAAACATCATCAGAAACATCTTGAAGTTGGTAGAGAAGGTGCATACCTTTCATTTGGATCTAAGCTTACTCAATGTGGAGGTTTGTAACTTCATATTCATTCATCCAAGGCATCAACTCAATCAACCCAAAACTTGAAAATACGAAGAAAGTTGATCGATGACAAGATGTTGGAGACTTCTATGGAAGAATTGAGGTGTAAACATTAAAAAAAAAGCTGACCGGGGACAAGATGGAGACTTCTATGGAAGAATTGAGGTGTAAACATCTAATTTCACGGGCATGAGGTTTTAGAGGGGATGTTTCTCAGTTGAATGATAGTAGTTACAATCCTTAAGGTGGTCAGAAATGTCACATTTATTCACCTGAAGATGCCTACTCAACCAACCAAAATTGCCAAGGAAGGAGATGAATAGTGGGTAAACGACATGTCGTTTAGGCTAAACCTTAAAAATTAGGGTTTTTAAGGTGGTCAGAAATGTCACATTTATTCACCTGAAGATGCCTACTCTTTCAATTTCTTTTAATTGCACTTGTAATTGTCTCCTAATTTATAATTGCTTGCAATTGCACCCCAGCCAAATTCAAATATCAACCCCAGAGTTCAACGCCTTTTACAAATGAGTCATTAGTTTTTAATTTGTGCAATTTCATCATTAATTTACCACCAAAATTTCAATTCCTTTCATTTTGGCCCCTAATTTCACCAATTTTTACCCCTGAAATTGCGCGCCACTTACAGGTTGGTTCTTGGTACAAGGAATGTGCAATTAAGTCCTTAAATGGCCTCTAAATGTTTTTTTTGTCATAATTAAGCCTTTAATTTAATCAATTAAACCTTTCAAAGTCTAATTTCAATCATCAAACTCTATTTTTTTTCTAATTAACACCCAAATTGACTTTAAAATCCGATTTCCCTTACAATTAAGTCCTTAATAAAATTAATTAAGCCTTTTAAAATTCTCATTGAGTCCTTACCCGTCAAAATTTGTGTCTCTTTACCCCAGATAATTTGTTTTTCACTAATCGGGCCTTTTGTCAGTTAGAATTGGGTTGCTAATTTTGTCAATCTTATACATTTTAGTCCTCCAACGTTTTCACTTGTCTTCTTGGTCCTCTTCCACCAATCTTAGGCAATCTTCTAGGCTTTCTTCATGTATGTCCTCTTGTATTATATATGTAAGAAATGGGTAACAACAGATGCCCCTTCTTTACAACGCTTACAAAACAAAATCTTATCAAGGTTTTGCATAATGAGCTTGTAATGAAAATGTGTTTATCTGACTTGCTGGGTGACCCACCCATCCAAAAAATTTTCTTTTTATAGAAAATTATCTCATTGTCACGAGTGAATTGCCCCTTTTGAAATAAAAAAAATTGGTTTATTTTCAGGGGCGACTCACCTTTTTAAATTCCTAAAAGAATTTCAACAAGTATTCATACTTCCCTGAAATTGGTCTATCTTCACAAGTGACCTATCTATTTTGAAATTCAAAAATTGGTTAATTTTCATGGTCGACTTACCCTTTTTAAAATCCAAAAAGAATTTTAGCAAGCATCCATGCTTCCCTGAAATTGATCTATTTTCATGGGCAACTTATCCATTTTGAAATTTAAAAGTTTTGGTCTATTTTCACGGGCGACTAGTCCATTTTAAAATTTAAAAATTGGTCTATTTTCATGGGTAACTTACCCTTTTTAAATTCTAAATAATAGGATCCTTTCAGAACTTTTTTAAAACAAAATTTCAAAATAAAATACCCTACAAAGATAAATTCTTAAAACAAGTGTCTTATCTTATAGTCATAGTTATCCACATCCTATAGGTGGGATGTCTTTGCCATTTCTCACCTTCCATTCACTCATGCAGATTTCACCACCTTTTTTCTTGATTGGTGGATCTTACACCAACACTATTTTAAAGTTGAGGTTAAACCTTATGTAATGCATGCCTCCTATTTTCTTCACAATCTCTTTTTTATTGCTAAGGGGTGTAATTTCTAAGGTGGTCACTCTGGTCGGCTTCCCCTCCCAGTTTGATCGACCAAGTCTGTGCAAGTTACTTTCAAATCTTGAATGTTGAGCTACCTTTGTAGCCTTTTTTTTTAGTATTTCGGTCATGACGAATGCTATCACATGTTTCCTAATTGGGAATGAATTCTATCATTTTGGTGATTTTTGTTTTTAGTTCAATTGACTTGAACTCTTGCATCTCTGCAATTCTTTTTAATTAGAACTTTGGTTTCACAACTCAGTTAACTTGAAATCACAATTTACAATTCCTTTTAACCAGAACCCAAACTCTTTGTCTTCAATTCGGCTAACCCGAGATCACAATTTGACAATCCCCTTTAACTAGAATCAAAATCTTTGTCTTCGCTTGATCAACCTGAGATTCCAATCTGGCGATCCCTATTAACCAGAATCAAAATCTTTATCTCTAACTTGGCCAATCTGAGATCCCAATCTGGTGATGTCCTTTAACTAGAACTGAAATATTTGTCTTTAGTTCAACCAGATTGAGATCTTAATCTAGCGATCCTCTTTTACCATAACCAAAATCTTTGTCTTCTAGGAGAATCATATTCTCATAGCTATTCTCCTGTATAACTATTTTTTAGTAGAATCTTGTTATCTCAATGACTCATGTTTTCAACTCAATGGACTTGAAATCTCAATCTGGTGATTCCCTTCAACTAGAACTATCCAAAGGCATCTCTATAAAATCCAAAACATTTTGATTGTAGAGTTGACATCCGATAGTTCCTGATCATGGGGTTTGAACATTTTAACATTCTTCGAAGCCAAAGAATTGAGAAGTTTGTGATGGTAGGATTTCTCTCATCCTCGTCCTGATTGCAGGGTTAAAACCGAGATCCCTTGCTATTATTGCTCAAGGATTATTTTTCAAGTGATTTCATTGTGAATTTTTGTTGTAAAATTTAAAAACATTTATGCAATGCTTAAGGGTTAGATGAACGTATGCATCCTTACCTGGTTTGAAATTTAGCCCCCCCTCTTTGATGCTCCATCATCATAGGGTGCCTTGGCTTGCAATCTAAAGCCTTCTTAATCCTTTGTTTACCAACTCACTCGAGTTTACCATATGTCAATCCTTCGCTCGAATGCATCCTTACCTGGTTTGAAATATACCCCCCTCTTTGATGCTCCATCATCATAGGGTGCCTTGACTTGCCATTTAAAGCCTTCTTAATCCTTTGTTTACCAACTCACTCGAGTTTACCATATGTCAATCCTCCGCTCGAATGTAAGTGCTATTTCTAGATTGTCCACCGCGATTATTGCTCCAAGTGTTTATTAAGCCCGCCAAAGCCCTCAAGTGTGGTGTTCCTTGCTTCATCATGAAGGAGATTAACAAATCATTCAACTTCTTGGATTATTTCAAAAATCACCCACTGATTAGCTATATGCATATGCCAACAATTGGTAAAAGGTTTTCTTGTGTTGACCTTATCTTAGATTGCAAATCTACCATGACGTTGCCCTCAGTTGAATCATATTCTTCAAGCATATGTTATCATCGACCTTCATGGAATTTTCAAGTCATCTAGACATGCATCTCATTGCTTATAGTAAAGGCTCATCATTGTATGCTTAGTGTTCTTCATAGTAAATGGCTTTCAGCCCGTTTAATCTTATCAAACAACTTCTGCATATTTCTAGCAACCATTACAGGTACTTGTATAGCAATAAAGTTGTCCTTTAATTGGGCCATGCTTCCCTAATATGATAGCATTTCCTAGATTCTTAAAGAAAACCATTACAATCATCATTTGCTAATGATCTTCAACATCTTTTTAGCTGATATAACTAGATTCATCCCTTTAAACCAAATTTATCTTCAAAGTTTCTCCCTCATCTCAAGGCTTTGTAATTAGCCAGACTTGATCGTGGAAAGAAATACATTATCACTATTGTGCCCTTATCATGGGGCACGATGTTGCGGCGAGCCTTCTCGGTTGAGGGTCTCAAAGGTTTTTTTCGTTGGTTAGGGAGTCACCACTTAGTATCACGGCTACTAGGAAATCTAACTGGTTTATTTTTCAAGAGATTTTAGGCAAGGGATTGGTTGCGTAAAGAGAAGATATTAGCACTCCTAGTACGCCTTACCTGAAGTAAGTTGCATAGTTTTTTATTATTTACTATGGTCTGCTGATGTCTATTTCTATTGGCTTACTATGATGGGTTTGCTACAATGAACAAACCCTGGTTTTTTATGTTAAGAACTCGGTCTGCGAAGGTAAAATATCCTTAAATATAATTAAGGCTTCTTTCAAGGTAAAACTATAATTTTTTCTACCAAATCATTCCAAATAATTTTTCAGATGAAATTCCTTGCGGAATTTATCATTGTATTAGAAGTGAATGAGTTGTATTATTCACAATAATATTTTGGATATTAACTTCACATATATTTTTATACTTATATTAAAGTGAGTAATAAAAGTATTATCCCTAATAATATTTTAGATATTAACCCCTTTTATGTTTTTTTATCCTTATATTAAAAGTAAATATTATTTATTATTTCTAATAATATTTTGAATATTAACTCCTTTTAGGTTTTATATCCTTATATTAAAAGTGAATAATATTTATTATCCCTAATAATATTTTAGATATTAACCCCTTTTAGGATTTTTATCCTTATATTAAAAGTGAATAATATTTTTCTTGCCAAAAATAATTTTTTAAATATATGTCAAAATACTTTGGAATTTTACAAACTTGTAAAATCCATGCAATTTTTTTTTAAAACATGCAAAAACCTTTTAAATTTTATTTGTAAAAAAAATACTCAAATAACTTTAGGATTTTTTTGGCCATATGAAGAAAATAATTTTTTATTATTCTTTTACTTTTTTATATTTTTTTAGGCTTTGTTTGGGAAAAACCTATTTTTTTAAAACGTAATGAGTGTTTGCCAAACACATCCTAAATAAAAAAAACTCTTTAACATAAACCTGGCAAACCAAACAGGGCATAAAACCTGTTGATCAATTTTTTTATCTGGTCGACCCGATCGTGTTGACTCGAAATTTTTGGTTCGTCTATAAATGGACCAAAAAAAATCATGGTTTGACAAAAAAACAACCTGAAAACAAAACCATAGTAAAAAAACAGAATAAACTCCCATAAAACATAAAAAATAAAAAATTCTAACAAAATGAATCAAACACAACAAAAAATAAAAACCAAGAACACCAAACATGAACCCAACAACGTGGGTTCCAAAACATACCAAATTTGGTATAAAAAAGGCACATACATGTTGGAAATCATGTAAAGATCAATAATTTAACATCCAATCAATTCGATTTTTACTTAATTAACACGATTTTATCAAAATAAGTTTCGGTTCAAAACCGAAACCCTGGGATTAAAAACCATAAAAAGTGTTATTGATGACAATAAACCTTAGATTATCTAATAATTATGCATAAAAAAGAGTTATGTGAAAAGACAATATTCTTCCCAAGAACACGAAGAACATTGCCTAAAACCAAAAAACAAATATAGCCATGAGGCAACCACTGCCAAGCCCAAAAAATGAGCATTTTTTTGCCTCTTAAGCATGCTTTTTTTATCCCTACAAGTCACCATATCATACACAAACACGTTTGAATATAAAAAACTAACAAAAAAAACATTAAAATATCAAAATCAAGCATGAGATACCAAATTCAAAAACTAACAACCTAAAACAACCTATATAATCATGTAACATGGATTCAAAATTCGTTTTTGAACCCATTTTGTTCATGAACATGGTTAACAAGTTAAAGATAAACACCCTTGCTTTAACATGCATTACTTAAGTTAAACGAATACTAAAACAACATTATATGTGTGTGTATATATATATATAAAGAAAAAACAACTTTAATATATCCAAAAATAAATAAAAAAACCTTCAAAAAAACCTCATTAAATAAATATCACAGCAACAAAGAGGTAAATACAACATCATTTGTTAAACATTCCAAACCTCTTTTCTATACTTATAAACATAAATATATATATAAAAAAATTGAAAGACAACAAAAGAAGGCCACTGAGGACCTACTTTTGGATAATAAAAGTATACCTAGAACAACTACTATTTTCTCTTTTTTATTTTGTCATTTCTTATCTAATCTTGGAGGGGGTATTTTTTATAGGGTTTTGCTAGGTTTTTTAGATGTTTTACATCTATTTCTAACTGATTTTGAGGGAAGTGTTAAAAACCCTTGATAAGACTTGTTGAGAAGGCTTTGTATGTGAACACATGAAAAATAGGTTGGTTTTTGCATGATAGTTGCACTGTTAGGGCTGACTGGATTGTCCTCTTTCAAGGCCTCGTCGAAGCAATTTTGACGTCATTATCGCCTAAGACCACCTGAAGTTGGTAGAGGGGATGCACACTTTTCATTTGAATCCAACCTTGCTTAATGTGGAGGTATTTAGCTCCATATTCATGCTTTTGAAGTTGCCAACATGATTAGCCAAAACTGTTAGGGCTGACTGGGTTGCCCACTTTCGAAGCCTTGTTAGAGCAATTATAAGATCATCATTACTTGAGACCACTTGAAGTTGATAGAGAGGATGGATGCACACCTTTCATTTGAATCCAACCTTACTCAATTTGTAAGTTTGTAGCTCCATATTAATATGTTTGAAGTTGTGAATTTTATCAGCCAAAATTATAAAAAATAGAGGTCAATCGACCGAATGTCATGTCACTCACATTCTTTTCATTAAGTTTGAACGACACATCATTTAGGTATTCATTTTGGGATTGTCAAATTTTGATCAAGTCTTTGTTCTTCCAACTTCTTTTAATTGCATCCATAATTTCTCCAAACTTTTAATTTCATGCAATTAACCTCTGCCAAACTCAATTGTTAGCCCCTAAGTTGATCGACCATTTCATTGTGATCATTGGTTCTGAATTTGTGCATTGTGACTCTCAATTGACCAACAAATTTCCAATTTCTTCAATTCTCCCTTGATTTGGTCAATATCAACCCCTACATTTACACGTCTTTTTTAGTTTGGTCATTGGTTTTGGATTTTTTCAATCAAGTCCTTGATTGCCCATTAAACTTCAATATTTATGCAATTAAGTCCCTGATTTGACCACATTAACTCTTAAAAAATGCAATTTGGCCCTCAAACTTTAATTTCTTCCATTCAAAATCTAAATTAACTTCAAAAATCAATTCTTCTTGCAATTAAACCCTCAATAAATTCAATATAACCTTGAAAAATTTTAATTGAGTCCTTAAACATCCAATATTGAATTTCATTCTTTAAATTGAATTTTCTTTGCCAATAAAACCTTTATGAGTTGAAAATACATTGTCAATTTTTCTAATCCTGTATGTTTTGATCTTCCTTAACCAATATTTGGCAATTTCCTAGGCATTCTAGTATATTCTTCTTACTGATATATATATTTATTTTTTTCCAACATTTTTTTGTATTTTCTCTATATTTTCTTCTTTGTTTTCTATTTTTTTTTTGTTTATATGGGGCTCTAAAAATAGGTAACAACAATGAACACCATTAGATTAAAGCTTTTTCCTCTTTCCTTAAAAGATAAAGTTAAAATATGGCTACAAAATCTTAGGTTAGGATCTATTCGTGCTTGAGATGAAATGTAACTACGGTTTAAAAAGAAATTATTTTCTTCTTATCGAACAAAATCTTTCAAAAGAGAAATCACCACTTTCGCTAAAAAACCAAGAGAAACATTTTACTAGTGTTGAGATAGGTATAAAGACTTGCTTAATACATGTCCTCGCCGTGCTTTTATGTTTTTTTTTGTGTGACTTTTATTTTGCTAGTCTCTTTACAACCCTGGTTAAATGGTGGATAACGGTACTTTGTGACTCTCAAGTCAATTCTTTCAGTTTCCTATGATAATTGATGTTGTTACCTATTTTTTGGTTTCCACACAAAAAATGAGAAAATACAAAAAAAAATATCAAAAAATTTGGAAAAAATCCAAAAATAATAGGAGCAAGAAAAAGATCTTGGCATGCCCATAAAATGGCTAGAAATTGGTTGAGGAGGTTCAAAAATACAAGAATTGAAATTTGACAGTATATTTTTAACTAGTGAGAGCCCTGTTGACAAGAAAAATTCAATTTGAGGAAGAAAAGTCCAAAATCAGATGTTTATGGACTCAATTAAATCTTATCTCAGGTTTAATTGAATTTATGGAGGGTTTGATTGCAAGAAAATTTGATTTTAAAGTCAATTTAGGTTTTTATTGGAAGAAATTAAAGTTCTAGAGTCCAATTATAATTTTGAAGAGTTGATTTGGTCAAATCAGGGGCTTAATTGCATAATTATTGAAGTTTGATGGCCAATTAAGGACTTGATTGAAACAATCAGAAACCAAGGACCAAACTGGAAAAGGCACTAAAATCAAGGGATCCAATTACAATTTATTCGGAGGCTTGATTAAAAAATTGCAAAAACATCCAAGGACCAAATCGGAAATATTGTTTTTTGAATTTGAAAACAGCGTCGTTTCCTTGACAACTGTTCATTGCCTTTTTCATCCACGACGGTTTCGACAGTAAATACAATGAAGGTGCTAGCAATAGAACTGCTTCAATCAGGGGGCATGTCTCACGCCCCCATGATGAATACTGGTCGTTACTTTGTTATTGTCGAAAACGTCTGCATCCTCTGGCTATAAAAGCCAGAGGAAGGATCGAACCAGGAAAAAAAAAGCAATTAAGCCCGAAGAAGTGTTTTAACACCTAATACCCTAAAGCCAGCTGACTTGGGAGTTGTTGGCCTATTGGTAAAAAAGCTAAGTTTAGGAGCCCAATTTAAGCTTAATTGAGAAGATTGAAATTTTAGAAGACCAAACTCAATTTTTACAAAGTCAATTAATTGAAATCATGGACAAATTGCAAGAAAATCAAAGTTTAGGGTCAATTAAGGGTTAAATTGAAAGAATTCATCACCCTTCTCTTTTTGAAAAAAATGCTAAACTTTGAGAACTCAATTAAGTTGAAAATAGGGGTGAAATTGAAGTAAATTAAAATTTTAATGATCAATTGAGGGTTAATTTGCATAAATTTAAAACCAAGAACTAAAATGAAAAACTCGCTGAAATTCAAGGTTGATATTGGAGTTCGGTGAGGGTAAAATCACATAAAATTAAAAGTTGGAAGTCAATTAGGGATACAATAAAGAGAAATCAAAAGTCAAATGACTAAATTAAATTTTAGTCAAATCCTTAATTAAAACCCTAAGAACGTCATAACAACATCGTTTCATTTAAATGAAATGATACGTTTTAACCAAAACGGTTTGTTTTGGTACAAAAGAATGTCGTTTTGACTAGCAGAAACAAAAAAAAAAAAGAGATGTCATACGTCTTAAAAAGTCGTCTGACTATTTCTCATCATCTTCAACCTTTTTGTACATGAAAGGCTGCTCGAGTGGCTACTTTTACAGAGCATTTAATGTCTCATCTCTCCACCAAACCTGACAAAGAAGACACCACTCTTATGGTTTTACATGGTTCTACACCCCAACGTAATTCTTGCTGGTTGGTTACCTCTATAGCCACCGCGGCGTCACTCCAAAAAGACTAATTAATCAGCCTTAAGCAGCCATATTTTTGCAGCTTATGATGATGATTTTGAGCCGACAGTTGAGATCCTTCCCGTTTAAATCACTGGCCAAGATTTTTCTTCAATAAAGACAAGATGTCTCTTTTACCCTTATAAATAGAGGTGAATTTTGGGCATTAGACAATAAGGAAAAGGAGTGCAAAGTAAGCGAAAAACCTGTTTTTTTTCTTTCAATTTCATTTGTGTTGCGATGTCGCGGTCGCACAAATTAATTACCCTAGCTTCAAACACAACACACAAGATAGTATAGAGCAAGCAAGGGGTCGATCTCACGAGGAAGTTTCAAGTCAGATTTTTATGTTGTACGTTATGTAATTGGTGGGGTTTGGTTTGTGATTTTCTAAACTATGGTAGCAATTAAACTAACAAATAAAATCAATTAAAACCGAAACTTATCAAGAAAACAAATCTTGGTCGCAAGCACATATCCACCAACGGAAATTAGAACTGATCATGGAAACGAAACATTAATTTATATTCTGAATATTTATCTCTTCTTAACATTGGTTAGTTAACGGATCCGCCGTATAACTAACCCTAACCATTAAACAACCACAATGTCCGCACTAGTAATTTAATTTAATGGAAGCCTTAAGAACCAGATAAGTTGATTAATCAAGAAAACATAACTGTCCGCAGTCTATGCTTGATTTGATTGAATGTTCTCCCTAAGATTAATAACGTAGATCCACCACAATTATTAAATTCAGTTGCTTCACAAGTTCATATACCACAACTCCGGTTTTGATATCAAACTTAGCAATAGATTGTCTACAATAATAACTTAGAGTCCGCTCTAGCAATTAAAATAAACAATC
>Ga0325402_1000502_pt1 | contig 27467 bp, 21 predicted proteins | sample PopdelMetagenome_22_FD_207212 | JGI IMG/M metagenome (GOLD analysis project Ga0325402, IMG submission 207212) | Populus deltoides microbial communities from Bellville, Georgia, United States - Xylem-PdKOR-R3 | ecosystem: Host-associated > Plants > Phyllosphere > Stem > Wood/Secondary xylem... | reverse complement strand
AAAAAAGCTAAGGTGTTATTGTATTTCTAGTTGTTGGTCCGTTGATGGTTCAAGAAAAGTCCTCCTCAATAAGGAGGTCCTTATCTTATCGGGTAAAACCTAACCGTTCTAACGTCTATGTAAAAAAAAACATATTTTTAATATCAAGAATACATTTTACGTATAAATTCGTAATCCCATATACTAATATAAGACAAAAAGATTTTTTAGAATTTTTGAAATATTGGCCTAGTTCTCATGGCTTGAATAAACTGGTTATTAAAGCCAAAATGCATGTTAATACATATATTGTCTTGAAACTTCCGTTGTTGTATGAAAAATATGATGTTATAATATTTTTATATATATATATATATTGGAGAGACTAGGCCGTATGCATGAAAACAAAACATTATTTTTTTTTTATTTTTTTATGTCTTGACGAAAACCGGGTATTTTAATACCTGATTTGTATCCTTACAGTATAAAAATACAAACCGATATTGATCAAAATACATTAATAAAATTACATAAAATCACATATTTTTGAAATAATTTTTGAAGAAATTAATTAATTATATATATATATATATATATATATATATATATATCTATATATAAATAATACAAAACACAATATAATATACATAATATATAATATATAAATTGGGCTGGGTTGGGCCGGCCCAACGAACTGGGCCAGACTCAGCCCTAAAATGTGTTGGGCCGATCTTGGCCCAACAAAAATCTGGTATTTCTCTTCTGGGCCAGACCCGGCCCAGAAGGCAGGGCTGGCCTGGCCCATCAACAAGACTAGCTGGGCCAGAACAAGTCTGGTCCAGCACAAGAAACCAACGGGGGGAATTATTTTCCCCCCATCCTCCTGCATGCAGAACGAATGTTCTGCATGCAGAAGGAAACGCAGGTCACGAAAATATAATGAGGGGGAAGGAAAGTTTACCTGGCGCGGAGGAGGCAGTGGCGCTGGTGGTGGTGCTGCTGCTGGAGGCGGTGCTGTGGTGGAGGCCGGTGGCGGTGTATTAGCTCACGGACGGCGGCTCCAAGCAGCGGCGCTGCTGTCTCAACCGAACGGCGGTGTTACTGTTTTTTTTTCAGTTTTTCTCTCTGTTTCTAGCTCTCCCTTCTTATATTTCGGTTCCTCTCCTTTTTGATTCGTTCCCTCCTCTCTTTGGTTCCTTCCGTTTCCTTTTTTTTTTCTTTTTTTTTCTGCCTTTTTCTTCTCCTCTGTTTTCTTTCTTTCCTCTATTTTTTCCATTTTTCTCCCCCTCTTTGGTTTGTTCTATCCTCTCTTGGATTTGTTCTCCTTTCTCTTTAGCTTTTCCTTTCTCTCTTCGGTTTTTTTTTTCTCTTCCCTTTCTCTCTCTTCTCTCCGTTCTCTCTCTTTCGGGTCTTCTCCTTCCTCCCTTTCTTTTGCTGTGTTGGGTGCTATTTATAGAGCAAGTGATCATGGTTGTTCACTGTGGCGCATGGGGAGCGGGTCTCGCGGCGGCTGGTCAGCCATTGGGTGCTGCTGTCGAGGTTCGGCTCCCCCGGTTTTCTAGCAGGCGCGCAGCGGGTGGTCGGCCAGTGTCTTCGGTCGGTGGTCCAACGGTGTGGGGCCTCGGGTTGGTCGGTGGGCTCGAGGCGAGAGAGGGCCCGGCCAAAATTTAAACCAAAAGCTTCTTTTTCCTTCTTCCCCGCTGCATGTTCGGGGGGAAGAAGAAAGATGAACAGTGTCGTTCAAAAAGACACCGTTCTTTTTTCTTTTTTTTTATAAAATGTATGAAACGGCGTCGTTTTGGAGAAAACGCGCCGTTTCATTTAAATGTGGCGCCAGAACGCGCCAATTTTCAAATCAGCCCTCAATCATCTTTTGTTCATTTCAATTGCATCCCTGCCAAAATTAGTCCCCGCCCTTATAGTTGGCCGCGTTTTTCACTTTGGTCCTTGGCCTCTGATTTATGCAATTGAGCCCTCAATTGATCAATAAACTTTCAATTTCTTCAATTTAGCCCCTGATTTTGTTAATTACAGCCCCTATACTTACACGTCTTTTCCAATTTGGTCCTTGGTTTCGGATTTCTTCAATTAAGTCCCCAATTGGCCCTTAAACTTCAATATTTATGCAATTAAGCCCCTGATTTGACCTAATAAATTCCTAAAAAATATATTTTGGCCCCATAACTTAAATTTCTTCCAATTAAGGCCTAAATTGACTTAAAAATCAATTTTCCTTGTAATCAAAACCTCTATAAATTCAATTAAACCTTCAATAAAATCCAATTGAGTCCATAAACATCCAATTTTGGCCTTTTCTCTTCAAAAATTAAATTTTCTCTTCCAACAGGGCTCTCCTCATTCAAGTATATACTGTAAAAAATTTCACTCCTTGTATTTTCGAACCTCCTTAGTCAATTTTTCTGATTCTTTTCTGAGCGCTCCCACCTCTTATTAGTTTTCTAATTTCTTCCAGCTATATATTTATATTTTTGTGGGGGGAACCCAAAAATGGGTTACAACAACAACTATCCCATCTGATTTCTTTCCTTTTTCTCTGCACAACCCTCCCCGTCTGATTTCTTTCCTTTTCTCTGCAACTTCCTGCTAGTTTCCATGATTCTCCCGTTTGATTTTGGAGCTGCAGATCATGTTTTTTTGCAGCTTTAATTCATAGGAGACAACAGCTTTTGATAACTGCAAAATTACATGAAGAGAAGAACCTTGCCATCATCTAATGGTTGGGATTTTATCCCTAACATAGATGGCTGAGATGATGTGTTACTATTGGAAAGAAACAACTAGAATCAGCACATAATCAATGAGAATATTGTAGTTTCCTCATTTGCATTATTTGGTTGTAAATCAGCCAAGATTTACATCCTAGAATTAGTGCATTAAATCTTTCCTAAATATAGATATATTAGGCTATATATATAAGCCTCCTCTACTGACCTAACAGAGGGGGGGAAAGGAGAGAAAAAAAATGAAAAAAAAAGAAGAGAAACAAGAGAGAGGTAGGCGACACTAGGCAGAGAAAAAAAAGAAGAGAAAAGAAATGAAAAAGGCAGAAGAGAGAACAGAGGAGAGGAAGGAGAGGGAGATTAGAAAGGAACAACAGAAAAGATTGAGGCAAGCAGGGACTACCTTTTGGTCTTTGCTCCATTTTCTGTAAGTAAAATCTACAGAACAGGGGAGAACAGAGTGCAGTAACTAGTAAAGAGAGAGGGACGAAGATGCAGAGGAAAAAAATAAGAGACGAACACAAACACAGAACAAAAGGAAAAGGGCTAAAACATACGAACACAGACAGATTAGTCATCACGCCCTCAACGTTGCTGCAACTTCTTCGTTTCCACCTCCAGGTTTGTCATTCCCATCTTTTGCATGCATCCCTAGTGCATTTGTTATTGTTCAAGTGAAAATTAATTCACTTGAACAGTGATCGGCCAAGGCACGCGTGAGGAAACTCACGCATGCCTTTATGCCCAGCCGGGTCACTAGTTTGGGCTAGTGACCGAGCTTGGCCTACTGGGTTCAGCCCAGCCACATGGGCCAAGCTTAACCCAGCCCCTAAAAAAAGGAGTAAGATCGTTGGTTTTCTCATGTATTTATTTTGTGGTTTTTTTTTGTATTTTTATGTTGTAAAAATTTAAACCTCGTATTTAGAATACCCGGTTTTCGACGCAATGTGGCAAATATATATAGATATCAAAAAAAATGTTTTCATGCATACGGCCAATACCCTAACATATTTTGAATTTCCTCTTAAAAAAACAAATATTTGAAGTTTAAAAGAAAATATGTTTTAGCATGGATTTCTTAAACACAAATTATTTTCTTGCATTTTGGACTTTCTAAGATGTTTGTAAAACTCCAAAGAATGTTGACCAATATTCAAAGAATACAAAAATCTTATTTTTGGAGGATTTCGACTTTATTCACCATTTATATTTGGATAAAGAAATCCCAAAGGGATTAATATCCAAAATATTATTGGGAATAACCTGTTATTATTCACTATTAATGTTTGGATAAAAAAAACTCAAGTGGTTAATATACAAAATATTTTTCTAGGAATAATAAGTCATCACACATCTTTGAAAGAAGTCTCGATTATAATTGAGGACATTTCAATTTTTTACTCCAAGGTTTACGAGCCGTGAAAGTATAAAACACTAAGGCAAAAATAGGCTTTTAAAGCGCTATGAATTTCCTTAGATTTCTAAATCTTTGTTCCTCTTCCTTGCGATTTACGAGTCGCGAATACTTGAAATACTAAGAGAAAAATGAGCTCTTAAGCACATTACATCTCCTTAGATTTCTATCTTACCTGTCTTTTAATTCATAGGTTATAAATTTAGTTCAAATCGAACACATATTTCAAGAGATCTGCATCGTTTCTTCTTGGCACTCTGTAGACATATCTAAGGGTATGATCTATATTGGCCAAGGGATCTTGCTTTTAGATTTTAAAGAACACCAACACCATAGCAATTATAAGGCAAACTAAACACCAAGCAGCTTACCTTAGGTAGGGCATACTAGGGGTGCTAATACCTTCCCTTTATGCAACCAGTCCCTTGCCTTAGAATCTCTAAAAGACCAGTTAGGTTTCCTAGTGACCATTATACTAGGTGGCGACTCCCTTATTCACAAAAACAAAAAAAAAACAAAATCAATTCCCCGTTCCGGGAAAGGTTGCCGCAACGCCGCGCTCTGCGCAAGGGTGCGACTCCTCCTATAAGGAGGAATCCTCCTCCAAAGAAAGGAAAGAGCGGGTCATCATTTGGGCCACTCCCGAGAAAAGGGGGGAGTTTTGTTCGTGGTGGGAGTTTAGGAGGCGCTAGACGAATTAATGCTAGGGGATCTATCGGAGGTCAGACCCGCCAGGGGACAAGTGTTATGGGGGATCCAAGGAGCATAGGGGACCTGTCTACCCGTTATGCATAAGATGTAACCAGAAACACCCCAGGGATTGTTCAGCCACAGCAGGAAGATGTTATGTTTGTAGAGGTGAAGGGCATCGATGGAGGGACTGCCAGTATTTAGGAAGAGGTTGTTACCATTATGGGGAAACTAGTCATAGAAAGAAAGAATGTTTGCATAGAGCCACTGAAGGAGTATGGGGATAGGGGATGGCTACCCAAAGCCAGCACTAGTTAGTGATAGTTGATCGGCCTGTACGACCTACTCAGTCGGGGACAAGTGCCAATAAGGGTCGACCTAGGTTCCAGGAGGAAAGGACTTGGGGTAGGATATACCACATAACCCAGGAAGATATGGGGGCAATGCTAGATGTCATAACAGGTACACTATAATTGGGTTTAATACAAGTTTATGCTTTAATCTATATTGGGGCCAATCATTGTTTTGTGGCCCATCGAATTGTCAGTAATTTAAATGTGTTACCAAGTAGATTGAATGTAGGGATGGTAGTTAGTACACTTTTGGGGGAAAATATAAACATTGATGAGGTATACAAGGGAGTGATACTATACATTGAGGGGTAGAACTAAGGGTGGACCTCATGCCTTTAGAATTATATGATTTTGACTTGATTCTGGGAATGGATTGGTTGAGTAGATATAGGGCACAAGTAGATTGTTTCACAAAGACCGTAAACCTCCAATATGTGAGTGGCAAAAGGGTAGTATTCAGGGGAGAGAGGAGGGTGATTCCAAACTCCATAATCTCGGTCATGATGGCTGGAAAATTGATGAGAAAGGGATGCCCTGCTTGGTTGTCTCATGTAAAAGAATTAAAGAAGGGAAGCATAGAATTAGCAAATATCCCTATTATAAAAGAATTCTTGAACATGTTTCCGGAGGAGTTACCAGGACTACCTCCAATTAGGGAGATTAAGGTTTCCATTGAGACTCTTCCGGGGGTCAACCTTATAGCACAATCCCCTGATAGAATGCCCCCTATAGAGCTAGTCGAACTGAAGATCCAACTTTAGGAGTTGTTAGACAAAGGGTTCATACGGTCGAGCAATTCACCTTGGGGAGCCCCAGTGCTATTTGTAAAGAAAAAAGATGGTACATTCCAGCTATGTATCGACTATCATCAGCTAAACAGAGTGATGGTAAAGAACAAGTACCCGCTACCACGGATAGACGATATGTTTGATCAGTTGAAGGGTGAAAGAGTATTCTCGAAGATAGATTTGATATCGGGTTATCATCAATTAAGAATCAAGGAACATGACATACAGAAGACTGCCTTTAGAACCCGCTATGGCCATTATGAATTCTTAGTGATGCCTTTTGGGTTAACTAATGCCTCAGTGGTATTTAAGGACCTAATGAATCGAGTGTTTCGGCTTTATTTATATAAATATGTGGTAGTGTTTATTAATGATATATTGGTATATTCGAGCTCTTATTTGGAACACGAGAAGCACTTGAGGAAGGTGTTGGAGATATTGAGAGAAAATAAATTGTATGCAAAACTGGATAAATATGAGTTCTGGCTCAAAGAGGTGATATTTTTTAGACATGTTATTTCAGCGGGGGGAATATGTGTGGACCCAGGAAAAGTAGAGGCAGTTCTAAAGTGGGAGAAGCCCATAAATGTGACCGAAATTCGAAGCTTCTTAGGCCTCGCAGGGTATTATATGAGGTTTATCGAAGGGTTTTCTACAATAGCATCGCCTCTGACCAAGTTGACTCATAAAGAAGTAAGGTTTAATTGGTCAAAGGAATGTGAGGAGAGTTTTCAGGAGTTGAAAGGAAGACTTACATCAGCCCTCGTTTTGGCCCTACCTTCTAGAACATAAGGGTTCATGGTTTACAGTGATGCCTTGAGGAGGGGTTTGGGATGTGTGTTAATGCAACATGGGAAGGTGATCGCATATGCTTCTAAACAGCTAAAGCCACATGAAGTGAACTATCCAGTCCACGACCTGGAACTACCAGGTATGGATTATGAAACCTCTTAAATTTCGAGGATGAAATTCATGTTAAGGGAGGGAGAATGTAAACACCAAAAAAAAAAAGGCGGGTCCAAACAGCCCCACCACCGCTGCTGATTTCTGAATCGACAGCAACGTAGTTTTCGCTTCTGATTTCTGAATCAGCAGCGACGCAACCTAATTGAAAGTTAGGAAAACAATCAAGCTATGTTAAGGAGCCAAGAGGGAGGGGTAAAACTGGTTTTAGACAGACCAAAACACAGACAAGAACACCTCTAACCCAACCCTAAACACCCCACCTTAGTTTATGTAAAGTATAAATGCAAGGAGAGAGAGAAGGTGACCCTTCCTTTTTCCAAAGTCTGCCTGCAGTAGCTGCATGTCTCTCTTCTCCTCCTTCCCAACAAAAATTCAAACCAAAACCAGCAAAGAATACCTCTTGAACATGTGAGAGAGAGTTGAGATCGTGAATGAAGGCTAAGCAACTGCTTAGGGGGAAGGAAAGGGGGGCTGGAACGGGTGGGAGGAAACTGACAGAAAAAAAAAGAGAACCGAGAGAGGAAGAAGAATGGGAAAAATGGGAGAAATAGAGAGGGAAAATACTGCCAAACTGTCCAGACCTACTTAGATTTGAAAGGTATGGGTCATTTAGTCTCCTTTTGCCCCCTTGTTCTTCAAACCCATAACAAAAAATGATGAAAGATCCCTAAGAAAAATTGACCTAAACCCCTTAGGCTAATTGTAAAGGAAATTGAAAACAACTAAGAGGACAAGCAACAAAGACAAAATAAGGCCAATTTCTAGACCATCTAACTAAGGATAATGAATAAAATGGAAAGAAAAAAACTTGGTACAGGGTCGGCCACAACAATGGGGCTGGCCGGAATGCATTGTGTAAGAAGATGCATGTTAAAATCATGTGACTCTATTGGGATTTTATGACAGATGTGTGCTGGAATTGATTCATGTTAAAATCATGTGACTCTGCTAGGATTTGATGACAGATGTGTGCTGGAATTGAAAATGCATATGTGTGTTCATGTTAAAACCATGTCACTTTACTGGGATTTGATGATATATTATGTGCTGGAATTGAGAATGCATGAGTGTGTTCATGTTAAAACCATGTAATTATGTTGGAATTGAAAATGCATATGTGTGTTCTATAGCGAATTTATGATTCGCTGCTGAAATTGAGTTGTTTGCAGTGAATTAACATTTGATGTCGAATTTTGTGTTCTGCAATGAATTTGGGATTCGCTGCTGAAGTTGTATTGTCTACAGCGAATTTGGGATTCACTACCGAATTATGTGTATTGCAGCGAATTTGGGGTTGGCTACCGAAGTTGTATGGTCTGTAGCGAATTTGAAATTCACTACCGAAATTGAGTTGTTTGCAGCGAATTCACATTCGTTGTCGAATTGTGTTCTGTAGTGAATTTGGTATTCACTATCGAAGTTGACTTGTCTACAACAAATTTGTCATTCGCTACAAAAATTCATTACCGAAATTGAGTTATTTGCAGCGAATTAACATTCCCTGTCGAATTGTGTGTTCTATAGCGAAATTATGATTCACTACCGAAGTTGTATTGTTTGCAGCAAATTTATTGTTCACTACTGAAGTTGTTTAGCCACACCAGGGTGTTCAACCTTGACTTGTTGACATATCCCGCACTTAGACACATACTCAGCTATTTCCCTTTTCATATTAGGCCACCAATAGAGGTGTTTCAGGTCTCTATACATCTTAGTGTTGCTAGGATGTATGGAGAACTTGGACTAATGTGCTTCTTGTAGGACCATCCGTTTGAATGTTTTGTAATTAGACACGTACAACTATTGTCCCATCATCAATGATCCATCATTTGCTACCCGGAATTGTGTTTCTCCCCCGACCTCCATGTTCTTCCTAATCTTGGACCCCTCATTGTGATGGAATTGGGTTTGTAGTATTTGTTCCCAATATGTTGGTCACACCAATAGTTGGGCCACTAGCCCACCTCCTGCAGTAATGCCAAATTCTGCACCCATCATAGTGGCTCTAACTCGGCTGTTAAGTTCACTGGCAACCCTTTGGGATACATGGGGAATCCCTATTACAGTTGCTTTTGCCCTCGTAGTCCCAATATCCTTTTGTAGACAGTTCTTATAGCTCTATACTTGTACAATGTTCCTGTTGGGGTAGTCCTTCTTATAATGACCTATTTCGCCACAGTAATGACACCCTTGCCCCAGATACTGGCGGTTTCTCCACCTATGACCTTCTTCACTGCACACAAAGCATCACCATGGGGAAAATGAGGTGTCCACAAGGTGTTTTTGTCCATATTTTACACAAGAAGGATAGTCAACATCCTTACGGTTACCGGTCCTAGTTGAAGAGTTTGCCCTTAAGGGCGATTGCCCAACCATCATTCTCTCACCTGACTGTTGGTGGGGCGGTACCATCGAACTCCCCTTTTCCTGTACTGCTCAAACACTCCACTTTTACCTTTCTTTGGAAGTGGTGGTCTGCCGCTGAAATAGTCCCCATCTCTTTTTTTGCCTATACCCTGATGTCCCCATTGGCTTTCTCCAATACAAGCTTCCAGAGCTTGTGTCTGATCGAGATGTTAAGTTTTTAAGTTACTTTTGGAAGATTTTTGGAGTAAGTTAGGGACTAAGCTTTTATATTATACTACTTGTCATCCACAAACAGATGGACAAACTAAAGTTGTTAACCGAACTTTAACTCAGTTGTTACGGGCAATCATCCAAAAGAATCTTACAAATTGAGAAGATTTTTTGTCATTTATTGAATTTGCATATAATCATAGTGTGCATTCTACTACTAATTATTCACCATTTGAGATTATTTACGAGTTTAATCCTTTAACACCATTAGATTTGATTCCTTTACCTATAAATAAAAGGGTTAATCTTGATGGTACTCAAAAAGCATATGTGGTGAAGGATTTACATACAAAGATTCGGTAATAAACAGAGAAAAAAATGAACAATATGCACACAAAGCTAATAAAGGATGAGAATTTGTGAGGTTTGAACCAGGTGATTGGGTTTGGGTGCATATGAGGAAGGAAAGGTTCCCTGAACAAAGGAGATCAAAGTTGATACCTCGAGGAGATGGTCATTTTCAAATAATAGAAAGGATTAATGATAATGCCTACAAAATGGATCTACCAGGTGAGTATAGTGTTAGTGCTACATTCAATGTTGTTGATCTTTCTTTGTTTGATGTAGGTGATGATTCGAGGTCGAATCCTTTTGAGGAGAGAGGGGATGATGCGATTCAAGCACAAAAGGATCCATTGGAGGTTCTGGTTGGTCCAGTTACAAGGCTTAGAGCTAAAAGGTTCAAAGAGGCTTTCAATGGACTTCTTCAAGATACGTGGGCTAAGGTGGACTTCAAGAGGATATTAAATAATGAGAAGCAAGCCATGATTAATCTTATTCATATTCAAGAGGGGCTTGTTGGTGGAACCAAGACCATTACACAAGGATTTGGAGAAGAAGACTAGATTCAGATAGTTTGACCTTTCGCTACCTTTTTTTTATCATAACTGGAGCTACAGGTCGAATTTTGAGGTGATTCTAGTTGGGCTTGAAACTAGACTTCCATACCTTTCGAACAGTGTATGGCACGCCTTCTAATTCTTTAAGACGAGAGATAATCATTAGTTTGAAGTTAGGCTTTGCTACTATCAGACATAATGCGAAAATAACCAAACTTGTCTTATTAAATTAGTTAGGCTACTAAAATTTCTTTATTTTATGAGGAAACACTTGTTTGGGTTTTAGACTTGTTTATTTTATTTATTTTAATTAGTTTGGGCTAGTTTTAGCTTAGGTTGGTTATTATTTAAATTGGGTTTATATATGACCCATTAGGAAAACTAGGGTTTTGGCTTAGGGTATAAATACTCTTGAGAATAACTTTCAGAAAACTTTCTTTCGGCTAATAATATTATGATTTTTGCCAACTTTTGGTTGTCAATCTTGGTTCTTGATTGAACTTTACTCTTCAAAGAATTGACCAATCTTTGTTTTGAATTTATACTCCTTTTGCTCGTCTCCAGGTGTAGGCGTTGTGATTGGGTTAGTTTATAGTCTTGTTGACTTAGAGCATGTCTTCCATTGTGATGAGCTCATCCTAATTTCAACAAACTTGGGTTAGATAGATCTTGGGTTAGCGAATTCCATTAAATTCCGCTAGGGTTCGCATAAGTTGGTATCAGAGCAGATCTAATCACAGGTTATATCCTTCAATTTATGTCTTTTGTTTCTTGATTTTTTTTTTCTTGATTAGTTTTGGCCATATGTATTAAAAAAAGAGGGTTCTTGCATCCTCTTAAATTGTTGAACATAAAATCATAAGGTAGTGTTCTTGTTAAATTCTTAATCTTGCCACAATATATACACAAAAAAAGTACGTTCTTGAATTTTTCTTCTTGATTGCCGAATTGGTATACAAAAAAAAAGGGCTTGATCTTGAAAATTTTGATCCAACCATCAAAAGATCCATTGGAGGTTCTAGTTTGTCCAGTTACAAGGCTTAGGGCTAAGAAGTTAATGGACTTCTTCAAGATAAATGAGCTAAGGTGGGTTTCAAGAGGATTTGTAATAATAAAGAGCGAGCCTTGATTAATCTGATTCATGTTCATGAGGGGCTTGTTGGTGGAAACATGACCATTACACAAGGATTGGGAGAAGAAGACTAGATTCAGACAGTTTGACCTTTCATTACTCTTTTGGTCATAACTTAAGCTACAGATCTAATTTTGATGTTATTCTAGTTGGGCTGGAAACTAGGCTTCCATACCTTTCTAATGGTATATGGCACGCCTTCTAATTCATTAAAACGAGAGAGAACCATATGTTTTAAGTTGGGCTTTTGCTGCTGCCAGACAGAATGCGGAAACAACGAACTTGTCTTATTTAATTAGTTGGGCTATCAAACTTTATTTATTTTGAGAGGAGACATTTTATTTGGGTCTTAGACTTGTTTATTTTGTTTATTTTAATTAGTTTGGGCTAGTTTTAGCTTGGATTGATTATTATTTAAGTTGGGCTTATGTGAGACCCATTAGGAAAACTAGGGTTTTGGCTTGGAGTTTAAATACTTTTTAGGAATAATTTTAGGACAAACTTTTGATGATAATTTCATCATTGTAGCCGACTTTTGATTGCTCAATCTTGGTTCTTGATTGAACTTTCAACTCTTCAAAGAATTGACCATTCTTTGTTGTGAATTTATACTTCCTTTGCTCGTCTCCAAGTGTAGGCATTGTGATCGAGTAGTTTATAGTCTTGTTGCCTTGGAGCAAGTCTTCCATTGTGATAAGCTCATTCAAAACTCAACAAACTTGGATTAGATTGATCTTGGGGTTGCGAATTCCATTAAATTCTGCTAGGGTTCACATCCGTTGGTATCAGAGCAGATCTAATCACAGGTTATATCCTTCAATTTGAGTCTTTATTGTTTCTTGTTTGATTTTTGATAGATTCGGCCACCTATATATATAAAAAAAAAACATTATGGATCTTACTTCTTATTGCTTTGTTGAACACTTAAATCATAAGCTAGTGTTCTTTTGATGCTTTCTTGATCAAAATTGGCATACACACTTAAAGTTCTTGTTTGTTTTGTTATTATCGAAATACACACACACACACACACACACTTGATCTTGAAATCTTGATTGTTGCCGTACAAAAAAAAAGAGAAAAACAACCCAACTCATTTAAGGGGGGGATAAATACAAGGGGAGAGAGAGAGAGAGAGAGAGAGAGACAGAGTGAGAGGGTGAGAGGGTGACCCTTACTCTTCCTCAAAACCAGCCAGGTGCATGCAATAGACCCTCTCCCTCTTTTCCAAAAAGAAGACCCTCAACCAAGCTGCATGCATCTCTCTGAAACCTTAGAGAGGAAAAGAGAGTTAAAGAAGAACCATAAATGGCCAAAACCATAGTAGGAGGAGGAGTGTAGGTGGCTGGCTAGTGCTGCTGGAGAAGGAAAGAAGGAAAACAGAAGTAGAGAGGAAAAGGAAGAAGAAAACTGAGAGTTGAGGGGAAGAAAACTATAGATCCCTTCTTAAAGCTACTGAAAAATCATAAGGTATGAACCAGACCTCTTTCCCCACCTACTCTTGAGACATTGGGACCAAAAAGATGAAGGAAACCCCAAGTAGATGACCTAGGATCTTTACACCATCTGCTAAGGAAAAATTGAACTAAAGAACGCATGAAAATAGGGATGAATGGGGACCAAATTCCAGAACACTTAGCAAAGAAAAATGAATAATTTAAAAGGATAAAACTTGGTAGTGGGGCGGCCATAGTTGAAGGCTGGACATAATGTGTTGTGTGATTAAATGCATAAAATGACATTGTTGAACTCTTAAGATCATATTCATACTAAAATAGAATATATGTGGATGTTCATGCTTGAATTTATGTGATTTTGCTGGATTCTAAGAACAAAGTGTATGCTGGAACCAAAATGAGGTTGATGTCTTGCTTGAATTTTGAGATGGAAATAGGTTGTAGCATGATTTTGTGACTATACTTGTGATAAAAATGAAATAGAATATGTATATGCTATATAATTGTTACCACTTATGTTGATGCATTGCCATGATACAAATGTTAATGTGAGAATGCATGGTAATAGCAATGCTAGATGCCGATGTTGGAAGGGATGAATTAGGGAAAACCTTGTTAAATGAACATATGTTGATGTTTGTGTTGTTTGGTGATGAGCGATGAATGGAGTGTGATTCGATGAAATTATATGCCCACCTAGGGTGAGAAACATTGGTAGAGGGAAGCCTAGCATAAGCCTTATGCTTGGCCGAAAGGAAGGAGTGAAACCAGAAATGACTTCATTGTCGCTGCCGATTCAGAAATTGACAGCGACAGGGGTTGCGTTGACGATTTCTGAGTTGGCAACGACTTAATTTCGTCACCAATTTATGCATCAGCCGCGAAACTGGTTTGGTGGTGACACAAACTCATTAGTGAACTGATTCACTAGAACACAAAATCATTAGTGAAACTGGCTTGTTGGTGACGCAAACTCGTTAGTGAACTGATTCACTAGAACACAAAATCATCAGCGAAACTGGCTTGCTGGTGACGCAAACTCGTTAGTGAACTGATTTGCTAGAACACAAAATTGTCAGCGAAACTGGCTTGCTAGTGACGCAAACTCGTTAGTGAACTGATTCACTGGAATATAGAATCGTTAGTGAAACTATTTTGTTGGTGACGTAAACTCGTTAGCGAGCTGATTCGCTGGAATATAGAATCAACAACAAAACCGGTTCGCTGGTGATATGATTAGTACTTAAAAATGCATTTTCATTAGGGTTTTATATTATCATATTGTACTTAAAGTATTATTAAATTCCCTAACTTAAGCATGTTTTATAATAACAAATCTGATAATATAAGATATCTTTAATTTATGGTAAATGCTTATTTTGAATAAAGGCATATCTCACAATTGTTATAACCCATTTTTGGGTTATTCTCCAAATTCACCTTTTCTCTTAAAAAAAGAGATATATTCGAAAGAAATCCAAAAATAATAATAGTAGTGAGAAGAGGAGGCCAGAGCGTCCAAAAAATGGCTAGAAATTGGTTGAGGAGGTTAACAAATTCAAAGATTGAAATTTGACAGTATATTTTTGACTAATGAAGAGCCCTGTTGACAAAGAAAATTCAATTTGAAGAAGGTCCAAAAACAAATATTTATAGACTCAATTAAATTTTATTAGAGGTTTAATTGAATTTTTAGAGGGTTTGATTGCAAGAAAAATTGATTTTTAAGTTAATTTGGGCTTTAATTGAAAGAAATTAAAGTTCAGAGATCAAATTATATTTTTTAAAAGTTGATTTAATCAAATTATGGGCTTAATTGCATAAATATTGAAGTTTGATGGCCAATTAGAGACTTGATTGAAAAAATCAAAAACCAAAGGACCAAACTGGAAAAGGAGTGTAAATAGAGGGACCAAGATTGACCGAATCAAGGGCTAAATTGAAGAAATTAGAAGTTTACTCATCAATTGAGGGTCTAATCACATAAATCTGAAACCAAGAACTAAAGGGGAAAAGGCGTTAAAATATAGGGCTTGAATTGAAGTTCGTTAAGGGTAAAATTGAACAAAATTAAAAGTTTGAAGCCAATTAGAGATGTAATTGGAAATAAATCACAAATCGAAGGACTAAGGTGTAACTGGCCAAAATGGCGTCGTTTGGAAGATGACTGTTCATCTTCTTCTTTAGAGAAGTTGCTCGAGGGGCCTCCTTCCCAAGGCATTTAATACTACGTTTCTTTACCAAATTGGATGAAACATACACGCAAACAATCCCATGACACCTGACTACATGCTAGTGTAAACCATTCGGGCTGATCGAGGCTTCAGAAGCAGTGGCACCGCCCCAAAGTAACCAACCCGACCAGTCATTTTCATGCACAAAACTGACAGTTTATCATTGCTACTTTGAATCAATGGTTGGGATGATTTCGGGTTGAACCAAGGGTTAAGATTTGGTACCAGAAGATACAAATTGTCCCTCTTCCACCGCCTATAAATAGATTTGATTTTCATGGTCTAGGGGAGGAGAGATTTGGGTCCAAAATTGACGAAAAAACTAGCCTTCCCTCCTAATTTTTGCTGCCAGCAGAACCTTTCTCTTTCTCTCCCCATCGCGGCCTTCAGCCACCAACATCATCACTACCGTCTTGAACGCCTCCATCTCCATCACAAGAAGCCACCCGACCACCTTATATAGTGAGCGCACCATGAGCCTCTCTTTATCTACAACTTTTCTTCTTCACCAGCAACCGACACCGGCCACCATTCACTCCACCAAAGCCTCCCAAGCCACTGGCCGAACCTCCTCGTTTAGTCAAGCTTCCACCACACCAGGTAATCCCCTCACACCTCCATTTTCTCCTTGTCTACATGCAATCTCTACTTTTCACTAGGCAGGACAGAACCGGCTCAAACCAAAATGGTTGGGCTGGGTCCGGCCCAGTCCAAAAACAATTTCAAAAATAAATCAAAAAATCTTTTCAAAAAATTATGATTTTCCTGCGTATTTTTCTATCAACTTAACTTAATATTGGTTTATATTTTTATACTATAAAGATACAAATCCGAAATTAAAATACCTAGTTTTTGTCGAAACATTGCAAAAAATTATATAAAAAAATGTCTTGTTTTCATGCATACGGCCAAGTCTCTCAAAGATTAAAAAAATCATATTGTATTTTCATACAGATAAAATCAAAAATATATTTTCATTTTGGTTTTAATAACAAGTTTATTAAAGTCATGAGAACTAGGCCAATATTTCAAAAAGAAAAACACCTAAAAAATATTTTATTTTCTTTTAGTATCTAGGATTTCAAATTTATACGTAAAATGTATTCCTGATATTAAAAAGATAGTTCTTTTATGAATAGACTTTAGAACGATTAGGTTTTTACCCAATAAGATAAGGATCTTCTTACCAAGAAGGACTTTTCTTAAACATTAGACAGACCAACAATTAGAAAATACAACAAGACCTTAGTTTTTTTATGAGACAATTAAACAATGCAGCTTACCTTAGGTAGGGCATATTTGGGGTGCTAATATTTTACCTTTATGCAATCATCCTCGTGCCCAATCTCTGAGACCAGTTAGGGTTCCTAGTGACCAAAATACTAGGTGGTGACTCCCATTCCCACTTTTCACAGATAAAAGACAAGAATTCCTTATCTGCTCTATTTTCCTGATTACCTTAAACTAACATGATGAAGTGGAATATCACCGCGACGCCGCACACATGCGACAACAATTCAAAGGATTGATTAATGTGTTTAACTATTAAAATTGAGAAATTAAAGAGAGGACTAAGCTTATAGAAGAGATGTTGGTTCAATTTAAACTGGAACACCATTCGGTTATTGGATCATAACTGGAGTTGTAGACCTTGGATTTTGGTCTGGTTTATATTGATGGAATGCTAACACATAGGCCTAAAATATTCATGAGAGTCCAAGATTCAAAGCTACCATTTTCAAGTTCAAATCTTAGCTACAAAAGAGAAGTCTGAGTTTGTCCTATAGCCTAGGTACTGTTCAGTGTTCAGCCCATATCTCGAGTTCTAGAAGTCCAAATGAACTCATTCTTGTTTGTTTTGAATGCTGAGACAAATGCCCAATCCTTTAATGAAGACGAGCAATTCAAATTATGATATTGGCAATGATGTTTCGTCTAGCCAATAAGTTAAGAGTTGGCCATTAAGTCTATACTTAGTCATCAAATAAATAGTTTTGAATTTTAGCCTATAAAATAAGGCATTTGCCATACATTTAGATATCTTGTTTTTCAGATCAAGATCATACTCTTACTTTCTTTCTTTGTATTTTTGTAATGTTTAAGTTTTATTTTCATTAATATTTTGTTTATGCTTTTCATCATAATTATGTTCTTATCTTGTTTAATTAAGTTTCTCTTCTTCATTATGTTTAACTAAGTTTATTTTATCAAGGTAAAAAGGCTTCACTAATGGTGTTAGAATATGTATAATATAAACTCAACATAGACTTCAATGTTTATGTCCAAGAAAGTTTCCTATTAACATATCTTATCATTTTTATCTTACCCATTCTTAATACCTTACTTGTTAAATGGTTAATCTAGATTTGTGTTGTACAACCCTTGGTACAACAAATACTTGATCTTTTCATAGCCAACTGTATGGTTAACCGACATCTGTGCTATAAAAGGAACTTGATTTGTTATTGATATAAGTTAGCATCATGAATACTTGATAATATTTTATAAGTATTGGTGTTACTTAAATAAGATAATTAATATGATCATGTTAATAATTTATAATGAGCCATTAATGATAAATCATCTTTACATTAATATCACATCTCAAAATTCTCTTTAACTCCTTTTATTATTTGTAATTTATATAGTTGACCTCCATGTGGTTCAACCCCGGTCTTGTCGGGTTATTTATTACTTCAACACTTCTGCACTTGGGATAAGACATCAATCTTTTAATCGTGTTAAGTTTTTGGCGCCGTTTCTGGGGAGGTAAATTATTGTATAAATTATATATTTTACTTTTCTTTCTAATTTTCATTTCTTCTTTTTCTTTTTTCTTTTACACTTGCATGAGAGTTTGGTTACGCACATTAAGTGGTAGACTCTGTACGAATCTTCACCCTCTTCAGAAAACATGGCCGAAGATGATAATCAGTCACTTCATAATAAGAATAATCGTGCTAGAACACTTAGAGACCACATAAATCCAACAAGAACAAGTGCACCATCATGTATAGTTTTCCCTCCTGATGCATCTCACTTCAATTTTAAACCAGGTATTATTCAACTTTTACCTATTTTTCATGGCTTAGATCTAGAAAATCCGTACTTGTATTTGAGAGAATTTGAAGAAGCTTGTAACACTTATAATGACTCAAATTGTAGCATGAACACCATCAGATTAAAGCTTTTTCCTTTTTCTCTAAAAGGTAAAGTTAAAACATGGCTACAAAATCATAAGTCAGGATCCATTCGTGCTTGGGATGAAATATAGCAATAGTTTTTAAAGAAGTTTTTCCCTTCTCATAGAACAAACTCTTTCAAAAGACAAATCACCACATTCACTTAAAAGCCAGGAGAAACATTTTACTAGTGTTAAGATAGGTATAGAGACTTGCTTAATACATGTCCTTATCATGGTTTTGAAACATGGAGATTGGTTTCACATTTTTATGAAGGGTTCACACCTAAAGATAGGCAAATGGTGGAATTGATGTGCAATGAAACTTTTGAAGATAAAGACCCTGATGAAGCAATGGAATACCTAGACTTGTTAGCTAAAAATGCTCAAAATTAGGATACTGCAAGCACTTGTGAGGCATCAGGTACAACCCAACCTCATAAATCTAGTGGAGGTAGGTACAACCTTAGGGAAGATCATGACCTCCAAGCCAAATTTGCATCTTTAGCTAGAAAAGTTGAGGCACTAGAATTGAAAATGAGTGGTCAATTAAAATTTGTTCAAGAAATTGTGTGTCAAATCTGTGAAACTAATGAACACTCAACCAATGATTGTCCAACTTTGCCTTTTTTTTTTTAAAGAATGTCTCCATGAACAAGCTAATGCTTTAAACAGTTTTCAAAGGCCAAATCATAATCCATACTCGCAAACGTACAACCCTGGTTGAAGAAATCATCCAAATTTCAATTGGAAGAGTAATAACAATAATGCACAAACTTTATAGCTACTATTTCAAGCACACCATAATTTTCAAAATTCTTATGAATATGCACCTCCTTATACTCCCCCTTTTAAAAGAAAACTTGAGGAAACATTGCATGCATTCATTGAAAAGCAAGAGACAATCAACACTCAAGATGCTCAAACTATGGCAGATTTGAAAGATACTCTTGCAAAGTTCACATCTGCTCTTAGTTTTCAAGGGAAAGGTAAGTTTCCATCTCGACCACAACAAAATCCTAAAGGGCAATACAATTAAAGTGCAAGCAGCTCTGTAAGCCAACACATGGATCAAGTCAAATTAGTTACTACTCTCCGTAGTGGTAAGGTTATTGAAAAATCTATTCTTGAACCTTGTGAGAAAGATGATGAGTTAATCTTTGAGGATAAGGAAAGGGTTGAACCTGAACATTGCAAAGAAAAGACTGCTTCCCCACAAGCGCTTTCATTTCCTCATGCCATGACCAAACAAAGGAAAGTCAATCACAATTTTAAAATCTTTGAAACTTTCAAACAGGTAAGCATCAATATACCATTGTTGGATGCTATTAAACATGTACCTTCTTATGCTAAATTTTTGAAAGACTTGTGCATCGTGAAGAGAAAATTGAATGTGAAAAAGAAAGGCTTTTTAGCCGAACAAGTAAATGTCATTCTTCAAAACAATAATGCTTTGAAATATAAAGACCCTAGTTGTCCTACAATTTCATTCTTTATTAAAGAACAAAAAATTGAAAAAGCTTTACTTGATCTTGGAGCTAGTGTGAATTTACTTCCATATTTAGTTTTTCAAAGTCTCAATCTAGGTGAGTTGAAATCAACTTCTATAACTCTTTTACTTGCTAATAGATCTGTAAAAGTGCCTAGATGAATAATTGAAGATGTGTTAGTACAAGTTGATAAATTCATCTTTCTTGTGGATTTTATTGTCTTGAATACACAACTTGTTGAAGCTGTAATTCAATTCCTGTTATTTTAAGGCGTTCATTTCTTGCAACTTCTAATGCATTGATTAATTGTAAGAATGGACTGACGAAGTTATCTTTTGGAAACATGAAATTGGAAATGAATGCTTTTAACATTTGCAAGCAACCTGGAGATGATAATGATTTACAGAAAGTGGATTTTATTGAAGAGTTAGTTAATGATCAATTTGAAACTACTTTGAGTAAAATTGATTTCAATGAATTTAAAGATTTGCAAATGCTTTATTCTCGTGAAGAAATCAAGGACAAGAAAGACATCGAAAATCTTGCCGCGAATCATTTGTCAAGATTGACAATAGATTCGATATCTGACATCACACCAATCAATGATTACTTTCCTGATGAATATTTACTTTTTGTTGCTACAATGCCTTGGCTTGCTGATATTGTTAATTTTCTTGCAAAAGAAGATTATGTGCATATGTAAGAACTGCTTTTAATGAAATGTCAATTGATGAATTGTGTATGGATTGTACCTCGATAAAGAGTGGAAACCGGTTTATCAATTTCTGGAATGATGTTGTGTAGAAAAAAAAATTTACCATTTTTTTAGCTTGGAAAAGCCGGGTTGTTACAATTAGCTTCGGCTAATGGCATCCTCAGTGGATGACCAAGATGAATAGATGATTAGCTCTAGCTAATGACATTCGAAGCAAATGGCCGGGTTGTGATTGATAATTAGCTTCGGCTAAGGGCAGCCTGAGAGGATAGATAAATAGGGAAGTTATGAGTTAGTTTTAATAATTGATGCGTTCATGTGTATTATGTTTTACATGTACCAAGTAAATGAAAGAACTACGATCTTTATGCTTTAAACATAAAATAATGATAATGTTTTCCTTAAACTATTTATTTGCTTATTAATAATTATTTATAATTCTTGTAAATATTTATACTATAGCAAGGACGTCACACTAACGAGGTTCCTAGAAACCCCATTTCACGGGACCCTACTTTTGCAATGGATAATGTAGTCGCATTTTAAATTACAATGTTTTTTGTATGAACAAAATGTATTAATGTATAACTGTTACTAGATATTTTTGTTTAAACTCGTAATGACTATTATTAGTTAAGTATGCACACTTATGATTACGTACATATATTATGATGTAAACTTGTATTTATGCAAATGTGATGTTTTGTGTATGTGTGAGAACTACTCCTTATGAAATGTCGAGTGATATTATTGCATATGAATTGTGCCACGATAATGAGTGAACGTTAATTTATCAATTTTCAGAATGATATGGTGATAAAAAAAAATATGTTGTTTTGGCTTTGAAAAAGTCATGTTATTACAATTCCATTATACGATTTTCATTTAAATAAAATGGATGACATCGTGTTATCTATCATCGTTTATGAAATGCATGAGTAATGATCCATAGACTAAGCATTTGACTATTACTTATTGTGCATTATACATTGTCCGAAGAACATTACCAAGAACTATACCAAAATAAACAAATAAATATTTATTTTATTATAAGACAATAAGATGTTTATTATTATCATCATTATCATATACGCTGAGATTTATTAATGATGATTAAACAATCAAAACGAAAATGATTTACAAACAAACTAATTATACTATATTTTCATACAAACTTATGTGACATGCATTTGTTGGTTAACCATGGAACCCATGAATGTAATTAGTTGGTTAAACTTGTCGAACTCATTTAAATTAAGTTGATGTGTATAAATGATTAATAGAAGTATATATTGAATTGTTAATCGAAAAAATCTTTTACTCAAATATTTTAATCATTGAGAGATTAATCAAAGCAACTAATAAGTGTAAAACATGTTTATTAAGAAATCCTATAAAATATTTTTTTTAAGAAATCCTGCATCTTAGTTTTTTATGTCCCATATATATCAACTTAGGTTTATAAAAATATATAATATTAGATTCTGATAAATAATGAGCATGTAACAATATTGTCTTGTACAAAAGTAGTTTTATTTATTAGGAATGAATGATAAATGAATTGATTCAACATTGGATTGTGGGATTGTAATTTTTTATATGGTTGCTTTTTTCATAATATAATTTTGTAACTATGATATTGATTCAACATTGAGTTTTTTTTTTTTTTTGGCTTTTCCAACCTTTATTTGGCTAGAAAACCGGCCAAAATCATCAACACCACCAGCGGTGGCTGCTGGTGTGTAAGGGAAGAAGACGATCTCCTGTTTATTTTTTTATTTCTTTTTAAGTTGGCCTGGCCTGGCATTGCCCGCCTTAGGCAGCCCAGCCAACCTGCAGGCCAGGCTCTGTCATTTTTTTTTCTCTTTTCTCAAAAACACGTGCTTCATTTTTCAAAAGCTTTTTTTATTTTTTTTCCCTTTTCGTTTCATTTTTTTATTGCTTTTGCTAATTGAGAAAAGGTTAAAAAAGAGCAGTAAAAAGGCGATTGTCTTTCTTCTCCATACATACAAGAGATCCTTTTACTTTACTATGCAGAATATGACAAGCGAGGATAAAATGTAAAAACCAGCTAAAATCCCTAAACTTTTTTTATTACTTAGTACATTAATAGCCACAAGCAAAGGGACTGCATACCTATCAAGCAATACAATAGAAATTTCATAATGTATATTAATATTGATTCAGATCAAATGCAATCTTTTTTCTTTTTTTTTAGATCTCTATTTTTGCCTTACTTTTTTAGAGAAATGGTTTTTAATATTTAAAAATTATTTTATTTGGTTCAATAATCATGCAATTTTTATTATACGTACTAAATATGAAATTTTTATATAGGCATCAAGAATTTTGATTTTACTCGGAATAGTCAAAGAAAATATTATCTTTTATTACACACATTTTACTATATTGTCGATTTCTTATAAAATAGAAAAAAATTGAAACAACCAGCTAAAAGTTATACTACAAATGGATTATAAAAAATCATTTAAATGATGCTTAACTAATCAAGCGCAATAATTGTTACTACACCTAAATAAATTAAAATTACTTACATTTTTTACATATATTTTTCTTCATTTTTGTTCTTACAATTTTTTTTAATATAAAAAATATCGCCTACATAAATGCAATGACATTCATCAACTTTCTCTATTCAGATAATTTTTATTTTAAAGAGAAATGATGTTTTATGAATATTGGTTTCTTGCATGACAGCTTTTTTAAAGAAAATATGCAAAAAAAAATTCTAACAATCGGCCATACTTTTCTTTTAATTAAACATTTTTCTTTCTTTTAACAATCGGCCATACTTTGCTTAAACAACAAATGTTCTATTTTTTTTATTAAATTAATGTCTGCTAATTGGGATGTCTAAAGTAATTGTATGGGCAATCATATCTTTTTATTTTTTTTAAGAATTTGTTTTTCACTTTAACACTATATATTTCACGAGATAGAATTATATCAGAACTTTTTAAAACGTATGAAAATTTTTCAGTGTTTATTGAGAATAATTCTTTCAAGTTTAGCATTATGAGAGAACACCTAACAAAATCCAAAGGGGCAATACAATACAAATGCAAGTAATTCCGGAAGCCAACACATGAATCAAGTCAAATCAGTCATCACTCTTCGCTGTGATAAGGTTATTGAAAAACCTATTCTTGAACCTTGTGAGAAAGATGATGAGTCAATCTCTGAGGGTAAGGAAGGAGTTGAATATGAACATTGCAAAGAAAAGACTGATTCCCCGCCAGCACTTCCATTTCCTCATGCCATGACCAAACAAAGAAAAGTCAATCACAACTCTGAAATCTTTGAAACTTTCAAACAGGTAATGATCAATACACCTTTGTTGGATGCTATTAAACAGGTAGCTTCTTATGCTAAATTTTTGAAAGATCTATGCACTGTAAAGAGAAAACTGAATGTGAAAAAGAAAGCCTTTTTAGCCGAAAAAGTAAGTGTCATTCTTCATAATAATAATGCTTTGAAATATAAAGACCCTGGTTGTCCTACAATTTCTTGCTTTATTGAAGAACATAAAATTGAAAGAGCTTTACTTGATCTTGGAGCTAGTGTGAAGTTACTTCCATATTCAGTCTTTCAGAGTCTCAATCTAGGTGAGTTAAAACCAACTTCTGTAACTCTCTTACTTACTGATAGATCTGTAAAAGTGCCTAGAGGAATAGTTGAAGATGTGTTAGTACAAGTTGATAAATTCATTTATCCTGTGGATTTTATTGTCTTGGACACACAACCTGTTGAAGCATGTAATTCATTTTCTGTTATTTTAGGACATCTGTTTCTTGCAACTTCTAATGCATTGATTAATTGTAGGAATGAACGGATGAAGCTATCTTTTGGAAACATGACATTGGAGATGAATATTTTCAACATTTGCAAGCAACCTAGAGATGATAATGATTTACATGAAGTGGACTTTACTGAAAATTTAGTTCATAATCAATTTCAAACCACTTCTAGTGAAATTGAGATTGATGAATCTGACGATGTGCAAATGGTTTATTTTCAGGAAGAATCAAAGGCAACTAGATTGGGATGGGTGGTTGGTTGTAGTTTGGGAGGGGAGAGTTAGGATGGGGAAAAAGGAGAAATAGAGGAGGAGAGAGTCAGCAGAGTGTGTATATATGGCTTTTTACCGTTGGAATCACCAATAGACTACTTCTGTCGGTATACCCGTCGATAAATCTGATGGTGAACGAGCCACGTCACTGTATGGAGATCTCAGTTTGAATCCCTCGGTTATTCCATCGGTAAAATCATCTGAAAAAATTCCACATCATCACACTATTTCGTTTTTTCAAAATTCAACATAGTCCGTTGGCAACTCGATCGATATATACCGATGAAATAATTCTGTCGGTATATACCGATCGAGTTGCCGATGGTATGTAGTCCGTCAGTATATATCACTGATGTCAAAGGTCTGTCAGTATATACCGATGAAATTAGAGATGAAATTATATCCGTCGGTAAAAATTACCGACAAAATAAATCCATTGGTAATTCTGATGGTTTTTGCTTATTTTCTGGTAGTGCATATTGACCCAGAACTTAATGAGGAGTGTAAATTAAAGAGAAAATATATAAAAAAAAATACAAAACCTTACGACTACCAACAGCTAGCAAGGTTTCGCTTGCCTAATGAGTAGGTAGCAGAGTGTCAAAAAACCCATCCATGACAAACAAACCTTGTTTGTCTATGGCTAAAAAGCTCCAACATGTACTTCTCATGGCAAACCATCTATACAATGCTAAAGTGTGTAGTTAATTAATGGTCAATCTTCTGAACATGGTGCAGGAATGACCAGAAATAACAACTTTGAACTTACATACCATACAACATACAACAAAATGCAAGAAATTTGAACTATTTATTGTCTAACCTTTTACTCGCATGAAAACTATAGAGTCTATTGCTCCTCAATTAAAAAAAACATAAAAAATGACTCAAGTCAATCTGTCAAACTCATGACCCGAGTCATGAGACTGAGATAACCTTGTAGAAAGAAAAAAAGAGAGAGACTTGATTTAACTTAACTTGCCAAATCCGCAACTCTTGTCATGAGACTAAGATAACCTCATAAAGAGCAAATCAAAATAAATTATGAAACTCAATTCCCAATCGATCATGTTAGAGCCAATGCTGAATGATGAAATTTGTAAGAACTTTAATTACTAAAATGACAAAAAATGAGCCAAGTCAATATGGGTTAACCTGTTAAGCACTATTCTCAAGTTATGAGGCAGAGGGAACCCAATAAAAAGCAAATCCAATGTTGAAGGACATGAAACCGAGATTGTAACAACTCCACTTTTTCATAACCAAAATCGGTGGATTTTTTTTAAAAAAGTTGTTAGGTTCTCGATGCTTTTCACAATATCATTCTGTGAATTATAAATACATTTCATTCATTAGCAAGACACAACCCACATGGGGTAAAGTAAATCAATATCCCATAAAAAGTGACAATACACATTCTCGCAACGGTATTTAGGGTTTATCGTAACAGAATTCATCTCTTAGTGTAGTGCAATACTCATGAGAATTCACAATACAACATTCTCATAAAAGAGAAGATCACATACATCCATTCACCACATCATGTTTACAAGATCGTACTTTCACATCCATATTCCATTACAATTTTCAATACAAGTCTTTACAAAAGTGTTGAATGGAAAATATTCAACTAGTTCATTCGTTCTTATCAAACACATAACACCTAAAACATACTATTACATAGACCTTTCAAAGTATGTGAGCCCGTGGAACAAGCTTTCCTACGCATTTGGATTGTGTGATGTCCCTATTATAAAAAAAATATGGATACAAGAATTGTAAATAATTTAAACATAATAATAAACAACTAGAAGAATGTTATCGTTACTTTTCATTATCAACAAAAAATGGGTGCATTCTACAATCCTTATTATTTTGTTAAGTATATTATTCCCACTCATACGCCCCAACCTCTCCATATGAGTTATGGAGCTAGAGTTTAAACATCGATCGGTGCTAATTCCTTTACTTTAACCTGGTCGTCCATCTTGGATGCTTTTAGCCGTTGCTAATCACAACGGCCAAACTCGGTCATCCGTTTCGGATGTCATTAACCAAAACTAATCACAAAAACCAACATGTCATCTCTTACGGATACCGTTAGCCGAAGCTAATTATCATAATCAATTATGCCATCCATCTAGGATGCCATTAGCCAAAGGTAGTCGTCATATTTAACCTGGTCATCCCACTAGGATGCCATCAACATAGACTAGTCATTCCCGCAATTCGGCTATCCATCTAAGATGCCATTAGCCGAAGCTAATCATCAATGCAACCCGACCATCCATCTAGGATGCCATTAGCCGAAGCTAATAATCTACGATTAGCTTGATTAAACTTGAACGAAAATTAATTATGAATGTAATTAGTTGATTAAACTTGCCAAAAATTAACTAACATATCAATTTTTATAGAATTTTAGTATGATTTGTTTGTTTGTATAATATTACTCCAATAAAAAACGGAGAAATATAAAGAAAATATTGAGCAAGCCCACTACGATTCCAGCAAGGGATAATACCAATGTGCACCAACACGAACACTACAAGATTTCACAGTTTTACCGACGGAACTATTCTATCGGTCTGTGATTCAGAGTTCATCGGTAATTTTTTTACTAACGGAAACCGCCTGTCGGCTTTCCTTTCATCGGTAATACCTTATTTTGTTGCTAAATCGGTTGGTGATTAGTACTTAAAAATGCATTTTTATCAAGGTTTTATATCATCATTTTGCACTTGAAGTATCAATAACTCCT
>Ga0325402_1000501_pt1 | contig 27470 bp, 20 predicted proteins | sample PopdelMetagenome_22_FD_207212 | JGI IMG/M metagenome (GOLD analysis project Ga0325402, IMG submission 207212) | Populus deltoides microbial communities from Bellville, Georgia, United States - Xylem-PdKOR-R3 | ecosystem: Host-associated > Plants > Phyllosphere > Stem > Wood/Secondary xylem... | reverse complement strand
TTTTTTTCTAGTGGAGAGATAAAACTATTATTGTACTGTTTCAGTTAACAGTTTAACAGTGTATCCAGATGAGGAGCTACAGTGTTTTCCATGTAGAAGTAGGTTATTTTAATGGATTAACAGGCTTTGGAGGTGTGGAGCTCGCCTTTAAAATCATGGACATGAAGAGTGGCTTTAGCTAGCTTGGCACATCTCTTGTCAAATAATGCAAAGATAAACGTGCGCACCCAATAGATTCCACAAATCTCGCCAAAGCCATTATATTCAATAATGTTGTCTTACTGGAAGGCTTAAAACATTATAGTCCATAATTACTTAAACCGATTTCCTCTTCGTCTTTTAGGAGAGGAGGATTGAAAAGAAAACGGGTTTGCAAATAAATACCACATTCAACTGTGAATAAAAGAGCAAAAGGTAATAAGCACATCATTACAAAAGAAATATGAACGCAAAAAGGACAGTCTAATTGAGAGCCCTTTACCCCACACAGACATACAGCTCATATTTATTCAGAGCCTTTTTTATTTTCCCAGTTTAAAAACAATGTAACAAATGATAGTCCACTTTAAACAATGCCTCTGTTCTGGACCCCGCATGCCTACCAGTGCGACACTCTCTTCACATTTGCCCATCACTGGGGTTTTATCTTGATTTATTCAGGGAGGACAAGGACGCAATTCACTCCATGCGGCATCTTCCCCGTAGAAATACAGGGATGGCTCTATCCTTGATGCTTTCCCAGTACAAACCTGTATCATCAATCTGTTTCACGGTACTTTATTCTGGGATTTGTTTTTTGGGCTTGTACATGAGTTATAGTATCGGCCGTTCCTACGGGCCTCTCTATAGAGTCTAAAATGGTCATGATTAACCTAATCTTTAGGGATTAGATGTACATGAACACAGTTTCTAATCCTTAAAATTCTAGCAATCATAGGTTCGAAAAACCTATGGTAATTATTCATGTGGAGTGAAGGAATCCCAAGAAAGAATTGCGAGTTTGGCATGTTACTAAAGCAAGACAAAGTCATACGTACGTACAAGAACATATTTTCCAGGCATACCTTCATAGGGATTTACAAATATTCCAACATATCTCTGCTAGTATTATCGCTAGTGCTATGAGAGCTACATTATTGACTGACATGCCTTGAAACTTACAAGAAAGGTGGCCAAGTCGTGTAGTTTAATATTAAAATCGCACGAAAAATCATAAGCAGAACTAATTCTCAAGGGTGAGAGATAGGAAAAAGGGTAAAGATGATCCTTGCTTTTGCCCTTTTTCTTTTTTTATTTTAAAGTATTGAGGCCCATGAAATATGCACAAAAGCATGTACATGAAATGTACAAGCAAGAAAGATCCAAAATCTTTCACCATTCCTTTTAGATGGATCTCGGCTTGCTGATTCCAGGGCAACAAGATCGTGGATTCACAAAACTTGTGGCAATGAGGCTATCAATGGGCCAGACAAAGCATTAGCAGGCCCACCTCTTCTTTGAGCCGAGTTGGCAGTTGGTCCGCAATTTGAACCCTTTTTCTTTTACATGGGCTCTCTCCACAAGTTGTGAGGTCTGGAACCTTTGGTTTTGTGACGTTGAAAAACAAGTTAATCCTTGCTCTTGGTTAGGTTCTTCTTCAGTATCTCAACTACCCTTTCGGATAGACTCTCAGCAAATGTTCCTAACAAAGGTTCCAGTCCTGAAACTTCAACCCTACTCTTGCATGAAATGTGGCTCCTACGTTGCACCAGTTCAGCAATTGCATTGAGCTTATTGGTGATTGATGGAAGTAGCTTACCTGCGTCGCCATATAACTTAGCTCCAGGACTGTTTGATATTTCTTCTGTGGAGACCATAGTTCCTAATTCTGAAAATAAATGGACTGCATTGTCAGCTGCATTGTCCAAATTTATTAGTGCTTCCCAGCATGCAGTTAGTCTTTGCTGCAGATTGTTTCCTTCAGTTTCAGGAGTGCGTTCCTTTTGATCCATGGCCTCTGTTAATTTCATGTTTAAAGAATCTTCTGCGAGATCGCAGTTAGTCAATTCACCTTGTGAGAGAGCATGAGTTGAGATCAGCAAGCCCTGTGTTGAGTTCTTTAGGTCCTGCAAGAGGCATAAACAGTCAAAACAATTCAATGTAGCGATCTGGGGTTGTCTTTTCTTTGTAGGAAGTAAGAACACATTAATTCCTTGAAGCTGTTCTTGAAACGTTGAAATTTCTTTTCATATGATTGATTAAGTGCTTCATAATTTGTCTGGATAATACATTAAACCAAAAGAAACATATCCATCTTCAACACATGGTACTTGAATTATCCATAGAAAAAAAAACGCAAATATTGTTTCTTAGATATAATAAAACAAAACCCCACACGTAATCATCAAAACCCTTACCTTCTACTTCCTAGTTTTCACTTTTTCCAAGGTCTGTTAATTTAAGTACAACAAAAGAACATGAACCATGAGGATTTGAAACAAATTGAAAGACAGACCTGTTTAGAAGATTCTCTCTCTTTCTGTTCTTCCGGATTCTGGGTCATTGGATCCTCCAAGGTAATATGCGGGACAGATTCTGCCTTGTAGGTCGAGATTTTACTGTGAAGATTTTGAACAGGTGTGTCAAACAGGCTCTTGCCTCCTCCAGCATAGTCCTGGCGCACCACATATTTTGCAGAGTACCTTCTTCGAACAAAAGGGTTACTTCCGTCCACCTGTAAACAAGATTTTACATGGTGAATATTACTGTAAATCTGTAAAGCTTCACGTCCTAAGTATTTGGGTCAACGAAACAGTGGTATTGTATTATATTTCCTCTGTCCTGTTATTTTAGTATGTCATCGAACTCTATTTGGATAAATACCTATCAGTTTAATTTCTCACAATCCAATTCTCAAAAAAAGTGGTCAAAATATCTCTGTTCCTTATCATGTAGCAGTTTGTAACATTTGTGCATACCAAAACCCCTGCCCAGTCCCCAAAATAAGTAGAAATATTTTCCACATATACTGCAAAAAATAGTACCAACCTTGCATGTGGTTGATAAACTGCCAAAATAATGCTTGAAAAAATCACTTCCTTCTGACTTCATATGATCAGCTTCGACTTCCATTGCTTCTTGAATTTGGCATCCCGATTTATGTGAATGCAACTGCTCTGTCACATGACCAGCAACTGCCTTGTGGCATTTACTTGTACTGTGGATGCCAGATAAATTTTCACTTTTCCCAAGAAAGCCATAATTATTGGAACAGGCATGTCTTTTTGAACTAGCTTTGCGCTCCTCTTTTACAGCAAGGTTAGCTTGCGCGGAAGAGCACTCACCATTACTTGGTATTTCTGTTGAATTTTGTCATACAACAAACCAGTTATAAGAAGAAGAAAGTCATTTTAAAACAGGAATGACTTACAATCTCTAATCATGGACTTTTAATGTTCTATAAACTTGGCCTTCAATAGATGCTTGGCAAAACACCTAGTCAGGAGATGCGTATCATATTATAATCACAGCACCACCATTTAGTTTAATTTAGTAGATGCTGTGAGAAAGCTAAAATGAAAACAAAACATTAAATCACAAACAAGAGGGGGAACTGATCTACCTCAAATTAAAAGGTATAAACTCCGAGCCAATCCTTTTTCCATGTCAGCAACACAAGAGGATGGCCAGTATTTACCAGACAAATGTTCCAACAAACAGCAATATCAAACTTCAAAATGAAATCCCCTAGGACATGATTCAAGCCAGTATAGCTAGTATTTTCCACAACCACAAGGGTCATGACACAGACAGGTTGCAACGAAAGAGAGAACAATGTGATAGAAATGCAAAAGTGGGGGCAATAAAAATAGCTCTCTCTGCACCTAGAACCTTTTTTCCACAACCACAAGGATCATAACACAGACAAATTTGATTATTTAGGCAAAAGGTCTATCAAACCAACTTCATCAATACACCAGATAGAATTTTACTTCAATTAGTGATGGAAAGAATTACTACTGTAAATTAAACCAGCGATGACACAATGGCTCAATTTGCAGACAATGATGTCACCTAGCTAGCACCCATTGAGTTTATCAGTGTTTCGAGACAAACCAGAGAAATATGCTTCCTCCAAAGTCATTGTGTAGCCTCCAAAGTCATTGTGTAGCCTGCTGGAGTACTTAATAACTAGTACCAGTGTGCTGCATAATATTGCGGTTCTTATAAAAATAACTATCCTAATGGGTTGGGAAATCACATTTACTGACAAGCACTGAGTAGGAGACAGTAAAGGAATGTTGACACAACCACGTGAATTCATGACAAGGTGATGCATAAAGCAACTTAAGGTCTTAAAAGTGTGCTACTTGATATCTGTATCCCCTCTGGTCAACATAATATTTCCTAGAGAAGTGACAGTAGGCTTGGTTTGAAAACTGTCATATTTATCCTCTGTGCCAGCTTTGTTCATCAAGAAAAGTGACTAAGATGTTATGTGGGAGAATAAGATCAGCCTTACTCGAATTTGGTGAGGCAACTAGCATGTTCGGATCTGCTAAATGAGGCATCTCCGGAGAATTGAGTGGATCCAAACATACAGTATAAACGTTGAGCCAACGTTTGTCCATGGCAAAGCAACTGAAGCACAAATGTGGCAATGAGAAGGAGAGAATAGAGTGCCTACTATTTCCAACAAATAGTTAATTGACATCACTACTGCATGCTTACCTAAGAGTATCTAGAGGCGTTGGTGAGCTTTGGTTGTTTTCACTAGCAGAACTTCCAGATAAGCTACTGATGTATGAATCCCTGCTTCCCACAACAGTACCGAGTGGACTTTGAACCTCTGGGCACAATGCACCACATTCCCCACCGTCAACATGCGGAGGGCAAGTTTTTAGTTCTGGTTGCTGCTGTGGTAGGCATCAACAGTAGGAACCATCAAGGAGAAGATAGCAATCAGAATAAAAAATGTACAGAATATCTATACTTCATGAAACTTGCTACAGAGCTAGAAGAATGAGTACAAACTTCTTGAACAGATAAAGTAAGGGATTTACTTTTAGAAAATAATTCCAACTGAAAGTTTTAAGAGTTTTTATTTAGCGGAATCAACAGCATTTGATTGATGAACAACTTAACTGAATATACATGGTATATGAAGTCCTAATGTTTATAATGTTGTGAGTTACTACTGATGCCATAAATAGTATGGTCCATTGTTTTCTTAAACATCTCAAACCAGCACAGATACTGTTATCCAGTACATTCTTAAATTCTATATATAAAAAAATTATTTCTGGAGATTAATGAAGTTCAAAAGTCTCGCTTAAAAGTGTGCTAAAATGAAACATGTTGGGATAAAAATCCTGAAGTGAAATATTATAATGCAAGCAAAGGCGCGAAAAGGAATGTGAAATTTGATTTTATTAACAAACAAAAAACCTAACAACACATGTTTTCATATTTGTATGTTGAGGTCCTATAAAATTACCTGAAATGAAGTGAAATCTGGATTTTTTGAAACACTATCAGAGCCTTCAACTTTAGCTTGTGCCCATCTTGGAAGTCTCGAAACGCTAAATCTAAACATTGAGATCCGTGGAGACCGCTCTCCTTGATAAAACTTTTTTTCTCCAAATTGGTTGGAGTTTTCAGGCAAAAGTATTTTTTCAGCATTGTATGTGCACTGCTGGTCTTCTGCTTCAGAAAACACGATTTGATTAAAAGCAGATGGTGGGCCCAGGTCTTTTGGGGACAAGGGAACAGCATTTTCCTTCATTCGCTGCAGCATCCTGGAAGACATACGACTCGGTAGTTTCCACACAAAAATACAACTATCGCCCCCAACCTGACAACAAAGTTAGGGATGCGTGCATCATATGAGAAAGGAAAGGCTATGCAAAAGCCATGTTAAAAAAAAAATCATTTTTACTAATCAGAAAAATAAAAATCAGTGATCTTAAAGGGGATCATTGGATGGTGCTGTCAAAAAGGTCTTCAGCTAACGAATCGCATCCATGCAAGCCCACACGTCTTGCCATACCAACATGAATGAATTTTCCTACCTACCCTTAGATCTCTACCTATCTGCAAGTAATGAGAAAAGTTCAGAAGGAACGGTTCCTATTTATCCTCATGCTATGTTATTCAATCAATGACGATCCAATATAGATGCTTTTCAAATCAGGTAAACCTCTAACATGAACCAGAAAAGTGTCATATGATTATAATTTGAACTGATTTATGTTGAGAGAGGCAGTATTCTGCATCATTAGATTATAGAAGCCTGATGACTCATGGTGATGAAGCTACAAATATATGCATAATTACGAGTTGGTTGAGTACAGAAGATTCGATAGACATGATGCATGTTAATCAACAACTAATAGGCACGATAAGGACTCACGGATACCACATGCTTGCAGTCAGGCAAAAAGATCACACCAGTTATTACTTCACCATGTCCCACAGCTCGTGTGACCAACTCTCCACTGATTGCATCATACATGCACAAAGACTTGTTAGAGTAGGAGCATGCCAAATAACTGCAGCTTGGGTCCATTGAGACCTGTAAAACATGATTACTCTCAGCTTCTGAACATGATGATGCTGCATTGCCAAGCTAATCAATAATGTAACTCACCTTTATTGGGTCTCCAAAATCTTTATCCTGCTTGAATGATCTAGTTAGCTTCCCAGAAGCAATGTCGAATGTGTTTATCTTCTTATCCTGTTAGGAGATCAACTAAATCAATAACCATGCAAGTTCTGGCTTCCAAAAATTAGAGGACTTTGCTACTTGTGTCATAGGCTGCTAAATCAACAGATGCTTTGTTTGCATAATCTAAACACATGGGGAGCAGTTTGATTGGGTGCACTTAAACCGGTAGTGGACACTGGAAGTTCCACTACCCACTCATCATAAAATAATTCACTTCTGTTTAGGAAACTTTTAATGTTAGTTACCTGCCCAACTGTAACAACAAACTCCATTGCTGGATCCAAAGCCATGTCATACACGGTTCCATGAGACGCCATTTGATGATGACGTCGAGAGATCTTACAACAGCTCTCTGCAACACAAACGTCTCGGAACACTAGTGACCTATTGAAAGAAACCACAAGGTCAACTATGAAAGAGCACCAGCTAAAAAATGTAATAGCAGTCATAATTTGTCTTAAAACTCTGACCTAATGCATGAAAAAAAAAAGTTCATTTCAAATGCCAAAATAGATTGATTTCATTCCATTCTTTTTTTGCAAGCTCTCATGAAAATTAAAGTTTCAAAGGTTTCTTAGTGCATATAAAAAAGTGAATATGTAGCGGCCTACCTATCAGCACTGCAACTGAGAATCTTATGACCATGGAAAGTGAGTTTTACAGAAGTGACGGCGGCTGAATGGTCATCAATACTTCCAATGAGATCAAAATTCCTGAAAAGTAGACGAAACCAAATCAACCAAGAGAACAATCAGGCTGAAAAGATCATGAACTAAGTAAAGCTAACCTTTCGACATCATAAAGATGGATAATTCGATCTCGCCCCCCTGATGCGAGGAAGCAATTGCTATCCACCGCATCTCCAGAAATAACATGTTTCTTGCTTGACAAGCTGAAGCTCAATGAGAGGATCTCTGCGTCATGAATGCCCTGCCAGAATAGCCCATATTTATTCATCATAAGTCATACTGTACTTAAACTTCCTCTCATGCGAAAACATAACTTATTGGCTTATATTGATTTATTTCTTGAAGCAAGCATTCCAAAATGATAGTTAGGTGCCTAATTTTTACCTGAAAACATGCATAATCAGAAGTTAGTAGGTTATATATGTGAAGATTTCCCTCGCAATCACCAGCAACCAGGTACTTTCCATCTGAACTAGCAGCCATTGACCGAAACCCTTGAGTGTCAACTCCTGCCTCTGCATTGTCTTGCTCCAAAATCCCAGAACTTACTGCATCAACAAGGACAATGGAGACAGTTGACCAGGCAAAAACACCAAGATGAGTTCAACAAGTAACTACTATAAGGCTTGCCACATGATCTTAACATTGTTCATGCATCTGTGCATATGCATTTTTAAAGAAGTGTGATGGGCATTGCAATCTTGGAAATTTACCTAAACGTGTGCCGCCCATTTGTTTGGCCTTCAAGAATTGTTGATCTGCATCATCCTCTACCAAATTGGATTGCAAAGTAAGATCCCACAACCTAATAGTACCATCTGCCGAGCATGTTGCAAATGAAACTCCACCAGAACAACCTCTTGCAACACATGCTAGAGATGGATCGTGCATGTTCTCACAACAAAGATTCTTGACATCCCAAATGCATGCAGAGTGTGAAACTAATGCATAGCACCTCGTTGCCTGGAAGGATAAGAAAGGTTAGGTTGCAATGAGCTGGCAATCTATGTACAAGTTCCATTAAAATAACTTTGGAAGCCGAACTTGAGCAACAAGCAATCAACATGCATGGGACAGAAAATAAATGAAATGTATAAGCTTTTCAAGCAAATAAACAAGAACTACAAGAACCAAGAATATACATTAAGCAATTACCTCTTTCATATCATGAATATTCCATATATAGAGTGTATGATCTCCATAAACAACCACTACAAAGCACAAAGAGTGGTTATTTTAAGTTGCAATCAAGGTGGATTCACACCAATAAGAAAATAAACACTTACCCAACTTTTCTGAGGTAGAGAATTGACAAGCAATTGCATCAGGCAGAGCAGGCACAAGTTGAGAATCCTTTTGAACTTCTGTAGTCTGAAAATGAAAATTAGTGTCCCCCTGGAAACTTTTGGCATTTGAATACAGCAGAGTTCCGGCATGATTGAGTGTCTCACTAGTAAAGAGTTTTACAATTCCATTACAACAAGCACAAGCAATGAGCTTATCGGATGCAGATAGTGCATAGCCTTGTTCTACCTGTAATTTAAGATTTAAAGTTGTAAAACAAAGAGCTGAAATCAGAAAAGAATGATGTATTTAACAGACATTGTGCAATTTTGATTCTTTCCCATTCAGAAAGCTTTAATCTATCAATACAAACCTTAAAGCACCATCAATCCAGCCATTGTAATTTATGGGTCATAACACAGCATTCAGAATAGAAAAATTGAAATAGGTCTATGAAGAATTTATTAGGTTGTGACCCCTGTGCTTCTATACAATCAGAATCAACTCCTGGGGAATCAAATCACAATCTACCTTTGCTAAGACAGAAGGTGATATCTAGAATCCATCATGAATGTATGAGATAATTATGTAAGCACACCTTTAAGTCCACCGTCTTTCTTACTGACAGCCCAGAATCCACAAGGCATAAAGTACCTGTAAATAAAAGAAGCAGAATTGGACTAACATCAAGAACTCCAGTGCATTAAACATCATAGAGTGATGGTATAGGAAATCCAACCTTCATCCGTCAACACATAAATGGGAAACAAATCACCAGCTTGTTCAGCTGTGTCAGGACTATTATTCATCCCGATTGCAGATGTGACAGAAATGAATGAACTTCCTTTCTGAGGTCCAAGATTAACAGGTTTTCCATGCATTGCAAGTGATCCTGTCCCATTACTTAAGCGAGTCCCTGGAGAAGATCCAACTGTCCAGAATTTCAAGTGCTTTTTTCCAGCAGTTACAATGAATTTCGCATCGGACGAGAAGCTCACAGATGTAACAGCAGAACAGGATGAACTTGCTTTAAGCTTGGTCACCAAAATCCCACTTCTCCAATCCCAAAGATATATGTATCCTCCAACCGAAACAACATGCTCTCCTTGAAATACCAAAAAAAAAAAAACAAGAAGCACGTATGGATAAAATTTCTAATAAGCTGTGACAGGAACCACTGAGAAACAAAAGCATCAAATTGATTGATTGGAACTAACCGTTGGGTGAGAAAGTAATACATTCAACTCCATAAAGATGACCCTTCAGTTCAGATACAAAACTCATGGTCGAACAGTCCCACACTAACACTGCAGGTTGATTCCCAGACTGCAAAATCATATCAGATGCATACATATAGAAAAACACCTTTCTTAACTTCTTTGAAAAACTTGTTAAACACATATACCTTGAATTAAACATAATATTTTATCCGATTACAACCCGGACTTTTAATCACTTAATTTTCATTCAAAATCACGAAAGCTCCTCCTACTATCATAAAAATTCGAATTCAATTCGCAATCACGTCTAAGTGGTTGTAATCCATTACAAGATAATTAAACAAATAACATAAACTATTCAAATTAAAAAATCAAATTTCTATACCTCTCCAGCAGCTATGAACCGGCCATCACGTGACATGGCAACACAAGTCAAGGGTTTGGGCGGTCTATGAGACACCAAGAGATGCGATTGAGTAGTTGAATCCACATTGTAAACAACCACAACACATCCTGCAATATAAGCAAATCTTGCCGTTGATGTATTTGAAGCTAGTCCGTTAGCATTCTTCGTTGTTAATCCAATAATTTCTTCCAAAACCAGCTGAAATTTTTTGAAAAACGCCAGAATTAGGGTTTATAAAAAAAGTTGGGGATTATGAGAATCTTTATAATATGAGTAATGGTTCTTACCTTTGAAGATGACGATGTTTCTGATTTCTTGAGTTTGCGATTGTTGATTTTCATTTTTATTCTATTATTTTCAGAAAAAGAAAATCGTGATGCGAGAGAGAGAGAGAGATTTTTTTACGACTGAAGAGATTTTACAGGGTAGGCCGTAGCCGTTAGGCTTTTTGAAGAGGAATGAAGCGGGAATTCTCTTCAAAATTGTAAATGAGAGGAGTTTTTATTAAATTATGCGTTACATATTTCAGGAAAATTGCGTTTGTTTGTTGGAGATAGAATTTTTTTTCAGAAAATGATTGGAAATTCTTTTTTGATGTTTATTTTGAATGAAAAATAAGTTTTTTTATAACAAGTAAATGAAAAAAGATAATGTATAAGAATATACAAATATTACGTATGAGTAGGTATAAATATTAAAAAAAATTAAGAATATGTATAAATTATTAGATTAGTACTGTAATTTCTTCTAGATTTTTCTAAATATTTAACATTTCTTATTACATGTATATTTATTGTAATAATAAATAAACATTCTATTATATTTTGTGTTCTCATTCAATATAGAGAGTACTATATAGATAGTTCACATTATCTAATGGGTTGGGTTAAAAAAAAATTTCAACATAAAAAAAATTATGTTTAACCAATGCCAGTAATTTTAAAGAAACTAGAAAAATATGAGACTCTAGTCATTCAACTGGTTGAGTTTAATTAATTTAATTAATTTAATAATATGGTAAAAACCATTAACAGTAAATAAAGCGATAAAGATTTTTTTTGCAATAATTAACTATAGAAAATAAGTTGTCAATATCATATCGGGATGAGAAGAAAAAAAAACTCATTGGAAACTCATCATCGTTTCGATATAGATACTGCTCCACCACTAAAAAGTGCTCACTAAGATGGTTCTAACACCACCGTGAAAGGCTGCATGATGATACCAAAAAAAGTCGCTTACGTTGTTAGAGCAATGACCTAGAAAGTAAACTAAATAAAATATTATAAAGTGAGCATCTCATATTTAATTTAATTTAATTAAAAAACAAGGTTTCTTTTTTTAAAAAATAAATTTAACAAAGAACGACAAATAAAAAAACTCAGAGTAACCTGAGTTATTTTTAAAATTAGTGAAAATCTATATAAAAAAAACAACGGATTCCAATCTCCGATTAAATAAATGTCGAGAGCTAAAACTGAGAAAACATTAGTTTAAAAAAAGAAAGTAAAGAAAAAAACAAACACAGGTGAATCTCTTAAACCTAAGTTAATCTTCCAAACTCACAACCCGTGAAATCCTGGACCATGGCTCAATTAAGAAGCTCAATTCCCAACTAATTTAATGTTGATGGATGGAATTAGAAAAAAAAACAATTTAAAAAATTTATCAAGATAAAAAAAATAACAATCGAAAAAATAATGATTAAATCTGATAGGAAATAAAATTGAAGGAGAATGAAATCATAAAAAAATATCTTCAATAAAACAAATAGCAATAAAAAAGATAGAGATATGAGAAATAAAAAAAATGAAAAACAATTCCAAGTTTATATATTATTTCAAATAAAACAAAAGGGTAATTATAAAAGCATAGAACAAGTATGATGAAAAAACAAATTGAATGGTTGCTTTAAAAATTTAAAAGGTCAGGTGTAAAAATCAAGAATCAAAGAGAAAAGAAAATGGAGAGAGGTCATTGGCGCCAAACTAACAACATACGTTGCCTAAAAATTGAAAGGTTATTGAGACGATTCCATCGCTGCCCTAAAAACCACTATTTGTATGTTGAAGACCCCTTATGTGCTTCCCAAATAGCATGAAAACAACCTACATTATTATGACGGGTACAACACATCAATCACTTTTTAAATAATATTATTTGTATTTATTCAAATATCAAATTGTTCCTAATTCAACTTGATTATAACAAAAAAAAAAACTAGGATGAAAATACAAAAAAAAAAATATATGCTAGTTAAATAAAATTTTCTTTTAAAGGCTTTTTAGTCATTTCATTGTACTTTAAAAAGTGAAATTATAAAAAAGCCCTTAGATGCTAGTTTAAAAAAATGATTTTAAGGATAATTTAGTTATTTTAGTGTATTTAAAAAAGTTTAAAAAATTTATCTATCCTTTATTAATATGATAATGATTAATGGATCTTTGTAAAAAGATCACAATACCATCAATAGCTAGTTCATTGGTTTTTTTAAAAAGTAAAATGGTCATTATACTATTCAAATCTATAATGCAATGTGTCTTGATCCACGATGAAAGATTAACCCCTATTAGTTTTGTTTTTTAAAATTCTCATAATTTAAAAGTTTAAATTTTTTTTCAAGAATAAATTACTTTTCTTAATTAGCAAAGTGAGCAAATGCTTAAAGAAAATGTTCAGTGAAAGAATATTTTTTCACAAAACTAATATAATATATTTTTTTTCCTTTTCTCCTAGGAGACATAGTTATTAATACAAGGTGATGATCTAGAACAACAGGCCATCCAGATGAGACTTTATCTATTATATGCTCATTATACACTCTAAACACTCTAATATTATTTGGTTATCAAGCATGAAAGGTTTTGGATGAGAAATTAAAACAATTGAATGAAAATTAAAGAATCAAAATGATTTTTTAATGGGAAATTTACTCATCATGTGCTCATTGTATACTTTGACACTTTATTATTGTTTGGTTATTGGGAATGAAAGGTTTTGGATAAGAAATGAAGAATTTTTAATGAAAATTAAATAATCAAAATGATTTTTTTAATGGAAAAATCACATTGAGTTTCTTATAGTTTTTTTTTTTTCACTTTGCATGTATTTTGATAAATTATATTTTACATTATTGGTCAAACTAAAATTTCAAACCATGTTAAATGAAATTACTACCCGTATAAGATTATTTAACAAGTATGTTCAAATTTTTTAATTTTTAACTTAATGTAACTTTTTATTTTTAACTTGAATACTACATGTAGAATATTAAAAAGGAATCATAATGAAATTTAATTTATATTTTTATTAAAAAACATATAGACTTCTCAAAACAAAATATATACACTCTTTCTATTAATTTTTAATTAAAGGGTGGTTTTGTTCTCACTCTATGAATTGTTAATCCCACTTCATGTTTATTAAAAGTTTTATTGATAGGTACTTATATTCTATCCTATACTTTTAGTATAATCATGGAGTATCTTGTTTTGACAAAATCAAATATTATTTTATAATTATTAAAATTCATAAATAAAAGTTGAAGTTTTCAATATTTTAATGACTCTATTATATTTCCTGCTATAGATTTCTTATAATATGTGGAGACATATAACAAGAACAAGGTAGTATGACTAAGTTTTTCTTTTAGAATAAATTAAATTTGGTGATAAAAAGGATAAAATTTAAATATCCTGATTATAAAAAAGAAGGCGTTCTCCTTTTACCTATGTTTTTTAGAATAAAGTAATACCAATATTCAATATCATCACTTGAGAAAAATCTAATTAATGGTTTGATCTAATAACTAATTGGTTATGAACTGAGAATAACGTCTCCTTCTTATTGTGCTCAACTCAGTGTTAACGGTAGTTAGCTAGTCAGGAGGTTAATGGTTCATAATTAACAGAACAAGAGATGGATTGAACTTATTTAGCATTACGACCCGAACAAGGACCTGATTACCACTACAAGAAGAGTTCAAGGGCTACTGTGCCATCTCTCAAATATGTGGCGTTCAACAATTTGACTCCCCATGCTAAAAGCCTAAAAACACGGATACATGATAATACATTTTGTATATTAATTAACACGTACTAAGTAGTGATTTTGTTTTTGTTTTTTTTAATTTAGTTCTTTGAGGTTTTTTTATTATTTATTTTTAATTTGAAACCTAGTTGAAGTTTTTTTTTTAATTTTAATTTTCAATATTAGATTTAATAGGTATTACATTTCATAATTTATTTCGGTGTACTTTCTATTGAGTTATTCAAATTTTATGGCTGAGGTTTAACAGGTAAACTCGAGTTAATTGAAGTAATTTTCTTGTTTTTTTAATTATTTTTTCTTAACTTCATCATTTAACGTTAGGTTAATTGAAAATTAAGTTTCATATTTTTTTTTAAATTTTTTTACTATGAATTTATCAAGATCTCATGACCAACTTTAATTTTTAAAAAGCAGGTCAAAAAATATTAAATCACCAATATTTATGTGAAATTTTTTAAAAAATCAAAATTATTAGGTGATGAATCTTAACTCTTAAATTTAAAAATGTATTTAAATTGTTAAATGACCAACTTTAACAAGAAATTCAAAAATAAATAAATAAAATCTCAAAACAATAAATATAAAAAATATATTACTTTTTATCTTTATTATTTTTGTCTTTTTTTATCTCGAAACAGATCATAGCATTGATTGATATGATTAAAATTTTCGATTATTTGATAGATATATCTATTTCAATAATTAAGCAAATCATGATCCGTAATTCAATAATGCTATTTATGGAAATTAAATGATCCCATCCAAAATGTTAAAACCGTGTGCAAGGAAAGGATATGCAGTAATACCAAGGTGAATAAATAGAAAAAGAAGAAGAAAAAGAGGAAACAAGATTTGCTTCCCTTTCTGGTTCGAATAATTATTGTTTTTCTTAAATAGCATCAAACTTCCAAATAAAGTACGGCCATTTTAGTTTCTGGCACCTCTTTAAAGGGACTGAGAATACCAAGAGACCGTAAAACGAGAGATCAAGAAGTTACAGACTCCGTCCAAAACGATGGTGTTTTTCTGTCAACATCCATCATGGATATCCTTCATCCTTTTATTTGCAATAAGCTTTGCATTTTGCCTTGCTGAAGTGGACTCATCATCGCCATTGAAGGGCTGGAACTTTGGAGAACTTCCCAAGCATACTCCTATTCCTCCATCTGGGCCTAGCAGAGGCAGCTCAGATTTTCCACCACCACCTCCAAGGCTATTGCTCAAGGGTTGGAGCTTTGGACAACTCCCTAAATACACTCCTATTCCTCCATCCGGGCCTAGTAGGAGAAGCTCAGATTATCCACCACCACCACCTCCCACCTCCTCGTTTAAGGGCTGGAACTTTGGACAACTCCCTAAATATACTCCTATTCCTCCATCCGGGCCTAGTAGGAGAAGCTCAGATTATCCACCACCACCACCTCCCACCTCCTCGTTTAAGGGCTGGAACTTTGAACAACTCCCTAAATATACTCCTATTCCTCCATCCGGGCCTAGTAGGGGCAGTTCAGATTACCCATCGCCGCCACCACCTTCGTCATTCAAGAATTAGAATTTTGGAATGTAATTTAAAGATCTGAATAATCGAGGCTTAGTTGTGGTAAAAGTTATGAATTGTTTAAATTGTTGTAACCACATACAAGTGATGTCAGGCGGACTGAAAAACTCAATGAAATGCACAAACTTCCCCGCATCACCTTAAATAGTTGTTTCAGATCGATCACATTACTGACAATGATATTAAGCTAACTTTTTTTTGCTTAAATTCAAATTATGAGTAATTAAGCGATCTAATTTTGGGACCCTTGTTTTTAATTGTAAAACTTCTAGGCGAAAAATTATAAATTGACTAGTTTTATGTTAAAAAAAATTTGTAACTTTTGATTGGGCTATCTAAAAATTCTGAAATTTTGTATGGAGCCTTCTAATATGATACCTTAGCTTGGGTTAAAATTTTAGAATTTTTAGAGAAATTCAAAAATTTGACGAAAAATCATAAATTGACTAGTTTTATGTAAAACAAAAAAAAATTCGTAACTCTTGATTGGGTTATCTAAAAATTTTGAACTTTTGCGTGGAGCCTTCTAATATGATACCTTAGCTTGGGTTAAAATTTCAGAATTTTTAGAGAAATTCAAAAATTTGACGAAAAATCACAATTCAACTAGTTTTATGTTATTGGATGTAATTTTCAATTCGACCATCGGATTAAGCTAAAATTTTATGAGGAACCTTAAAATATATTTAATAAAATCTGGTTAAAATTTTAAGATGAATGGAGCTCGGTAGTGCTAGCAAAAAAAATAAAGACCGTCAAAGAGGAAAAAATATTCATTAAGGGTATAATAGTAATTTGCCATTGAAAACAAAACATATAAGCTCTTCTTCTCTTCTATTAACTGCCGAATGGGCAGAAACAAAAAGGTGAAAAGAGAAACAGAGCATAACGTGAGAGAAAGAGGGAAAAGTAAGGAAAAACAATAAGGAAATTGAGAAAATACATTTATAAGCTTGCAAGTTCCACCTATAAAACACTAAAGCAAGTGAAGGAAGGAGGATTTAAGAAGGGGAATTCAGCTAACTTTGGAAGAGAAGAGAAATTGGAAGAAAAGCAATAGGTAAGCATGAGAAGTTTGGATTTAATGTTTGATTTAGATGTTTTCTTAAGCTTATTTGATTAAGTTATGAAATAATTTCATGGAATTTTACCTTAGTTTCCCTTAAATCCTAGATTGTTGAACTTAGGGTTATTATGTGAATTTGAGGGAATTAGGAGGGGAAGGAAAAATGATGAAATTGAAGTGGAATAGAATGAAACTAAGTTGAAATAACAAGTAAATGAAGAAAAATTTGGGGGAGGAAAAAGAAACACCACATTCGGCCAAATAAAGGAAAAAGTGGGAGAATGGGTTTTGATGTTAATGTTTAGAAACAAACCATGTTTAATCATGATAATTGAAATGTAAGAAAGACTAAATGAAGAGATAGCATTATGGAGGAATTATGAACATAGAGTAAGCAAAGAAGTAACTTGAGTTAAATATGAGGTTGTATGTAAAATAATGATGTTATATTTGAGAATGAATTTTTATTAGAACAAATTACAAATAAAAATATTACGTGCTTTGTGTTTCGGCGCATAAGAAAAATATTGATGGACTAATGATATAATGACACTTGATTGATTCAGGAGTTGTGTCTGGAGCTGGGACAGGAGGAGCTGAGTCATCCCGAACAGAACGTAGGTGATTCGTCACCTTATTGTGTAATTTTTAGTTTCCCTAATAATCTATGTTGCTTATCTAATTGATATTAAACGAATGGAGCAAATGAATAAATTGCGTTATAATTATGTGAATTACCGGTAAATTATGTGAAATTACTGGTTTTGTGGGTTAACAAAGAGGTTAACCGGATATGGGGTAATTCGTATGGAATTACCGGATTGTTTGGCTAATAAAAGAGGTTAGCCGGATGCTGGGTAATTCAAATGGAATTACAGGATTGCTTGGCTAATAAAAGAGGTTAGCCGGATGCTGGGTAATTCAAATGGAATTACTGGATTGATTGGCTAATAAAAGAGGTTAGCCGGATGCTGGGTAATTCAAATGGAATTACCGGCTTGATTGGCTAAGAAAAAAGGTTAGCCGAATGCTAGGTAATTGATATTATGAGACTTGCATATATTGATAAGTATAAATATTGAGTTATTGTTTGATAAATGGAATGTGATCCAGGATGATTGGATCAAGATGTAAGTCGTAATGACATATAATAGAAGTGTTGTCGATAACTTGGTACCAACAAAAATAGAGGGAACTCTGCCGAAATTTTCAAAAAAAAAATCCCATTATTTTAGACATATTACCCAATACTTGAAATTGGTAAAGAAATGTTAGGAGATTTCATGATATTATAATTTAAGGGTGTTACATTTATGTTGTATTTGTTTGAAGCTTTATTTGCCCACTATGATTGCCCTTACGAGCATCACGAGTATATTTGTTCATCTTTGCTAATTTTTCATCATAAAGAAATTGTTTCCTTTAATACTCATGGTTTGTGGTGGAGTTCTTAAAATTATTGCTTAGTTATTGTCATTGTGATGGATTCAAATAAAGAGAGTCGCTTCTAGTTGTGTTTATCTTTTCTAATAATTATCATTATTTTTGTTAAAAAATTTATGAACCATTCAAATGAAATTTTTTGTTGTAAAACATTTTATCTCTGCTTCTTTCAAGTTTTGGAATCAAGTATAGGTCCAAAAATGATATCATTAAAATCTAAATTTAAAAATGTTTTTAGCGAATGGAAAAATTAATTTCTTAGCTAAAAGTCAAAAACATATTATTCAAATGCTAAGATACAATTTTGGATATTTCTGTTGGCCCATAATGAAATAGCTATTGGTTGAAAAGGAACAGTTAATGGTACACGAGCCAAGCCTTTCACTAGCCAGGTGTATGGATAGCCTACACGCATAGTCTATTTGTTTTTTTATTTTTTATTTCATGTATTTTCAACTTTTAATTTTTTTTTTTAAAATCTCTTCATGGTTTTTTTTTTAAAAAAAGGTTTTTTTTAACTCCATGAGCTGCTAACCACTCCACCGGCGCCCTCTTGGCCATTCGTGCATTTTTCGGACTCACTGAGGGTGCTGCTTTGCCATCGTGGTAATGCCATTCTAGTTTGTAACCCGCGCGTGTTGCATACATGTGTTACATTCAAATAAAATCCGAAATGCTTAACTATGTCCTTGTCTATCTGTGGTTAGGTGGTTTCCAAGCCATGAACGAGCAACTGCAGTCGGAATTTCAATGGCTGGATTTCATCGTGGCAATGTCGTAGGCTTATTATTAACTCCAATTATGTTGCCAGCAATTGGATTTTCTGGCCCTTTTGTTCTCTTCTCGTCTCTATGGCTAACAAGATGGGCGAAAGGGGTCACCAGTGATCCAAGAGATGGCCCTTTTGTTAGCAAATCAAAGCTGAGGTTAATCCAAGCTGGTAAAACTGATTCTCCAGCAAATAATAGTGGCCAGCTTCCTCCACTTACGTCTCCTATTATCAAACGCTCTAAGTTACAGGGATATTTTGTTCTTCTATCTTGGATGCCTATTTATATCAACACTGTAAGTTATTATTACCTCTATCTTTTATTTTATTAACGTCGAAGGATCATGGTGAGAGCTTTGTGCTTAAAAATCAGCTCTTATGAGACGATATGCTATTTTGAATCAGTAAATAGCATATTTAAGACTTGTATGATTAGTTAATCACAAATTTCTTTTTGAATGCTGGTATTTAATGTGAATTTGAAGCAAGCGGCATGGTTTAGCGCTGTTCCATGGGGAACAATGGCGATTTCTGGTTACATTGCAGGGGTATAATCCGATTCGTTGATCAAGGCTGGCTACTCTTTGACGGTAGTCCGAAAGATCATGCAGGTAATTCCTCTACTCATTAAGGGAAAGTGTGCCTTAGATACCTGGCCTGTGATTCTTGTTTAAATTGAAAAATAACCAGAAAAAGAAATAAATAAAAAGGAAAAAGAGAGCAGGGGGAGCTGAATTGATTGTAAATCACAGTATTAGTGAGCTCTCTCATCTTAGGTATGTTTTTGGAAGACCAAACCGTGGAAGCTCAGATCTTATACATTGGTTTTGAAGTAAAATTTTAACTCGCTTGATATGGCAGGCACCTTTTCATATGACTGCTAGGCTGATTAATTTTTAAATGTGCAGTCTATTGGATTCTTTGGACCTGGTGTTTCATTGCTCTGCTTAAATTATGCCAAGACACCAGTGGCTGCAGCTGTTCTAATGACAATAGCACTGAGCTTGAGCTCTCCAAGCCAAGCTGGCTTCTTCTCAACATGCAAGCAAGTTTAACCATCATGTAGCTTGTTAATTAGCTCTACGAGTAGACTCACTGCTTCTCCAGCTAGTTGGATCTCCTCCAGTTGAGCTCATTTTCATTTATTATTTTCTTTTTAATCAGGATATAGCACCTCAGTATGCAGGATTTCTCCATGGTAAGTTCAGGGCTCCTTGGCGATGTTTTCAACTAGATAATCAATGTTCTTTTAAATACCTACACTTAACTTTTGTCACCAAATGTAATGACTTGCTGTACAGGAATAGCAAGTTCAGCTGGAACATTAGCAGCAATAATCAGCGCGACTGGAACAGGTTATTTTGTTCAGTGGTCAGGATCTTCTCAGGTGTTCCTCAGAGTCACTGCAGGGCTCTATGTCGTTACAGCCATCTTTTGGAACTTGTTTGCTACAGGAGAGCGAGTTTTCTAGACTAGACTCGAGTGTAAGTGAAGTTTCCACTATTCTGGAAACAGCTTAGGTCTAGAACTAGGAATAATATCTATGTAAAAGGGTGAAGAATATGAGTTGATGTAGGTTAAAATCTTAAGTCAAATCAATCTAGGCATGAAATGTTTAGAATGGAGGGAATTGGTGGTGTGCAGTCTGTTTACTGCGCGCATTTATGCATTCTTTGTGTTCTTTAGTGGCTGGTTTTAACTTCGATATGTCCATTAGAATGAACTTGTACAAGGCATTAGTGTACATAATATCAAACTGTAAGACAAAATTAGTGTCAAGCAACATAAATAATCATCTTTGTAACTTCTTGTTTATACTGGACTGGAGAGTCAAGTGCTCGATTCCGATTTCAAAATCTGCTATGCACAGCCAACGTCTTTGTTTTTTGAGTGCCTTGAAGGCCTATGGAGCCGATTCCGAACAACATTACTGGATAAATTTCATAATAATTGGTTTCAGCAAACATGGTTCGAATGCAAGATTGTTCATGGCTGAGAACCAAGGAAGTTCCAGTCCAACTTCTCATCCTTGAAGCTCGTTCATGTTCGCCCTACATGTCTTTGGAAGACCTGTCAGACTACAGTGATAATTCTGTAATTCACCACCCATCAGTCGATCTAAAGCTTTACAAAAAGATGAAGACAACATGTCAATATACAATCTCACACCGTCGGTAAATAGAAAATTTATCGATTTGGAGTGTTAGATGTTGACAACAACACTCCAATGGCAATACTGTAGCAACCAGAAGAACGTCTCCCTCTTTTTGTGTCCATTTCCTCCAATTTTATCTTATAGATTTAATTTTTCCAAGAAAAAAAATAAAAAAACGTTGAACGAATTATTAAATTTACAAGATGAGTTGATAACAAACATTAGCTCCTTTTATTTTACGTTTTTTTTTTTTTTTGCTTGTATCTTGGTTGGATATCTTATCCCAAATTTTCTCCATCACATAATTTTTTCCCAAATGAGCACCGAACCAACTTTCATTTCTCCACTATTACAAATGAGACAGCCAGCAACTATTCACCTTTCAAACTCAAAAAACCACTCAACTTATGTTTATTGGTTGTTGGATCTTCAATTTTATATATATATATATATCTATATATATATATATATATATAATAAAAGCTAGGTGGGGAGTTAAAGACTCCACCAAAATCCATCTTGAAAACTTTCTCGCTCGAATTTACAGTCAACTCCGCCAAAAAAAAATCCCTTGCTTTCTGCTTCCAATTATCGTCTCAGCTTTGAAGCCTATAACCTTTACCCAGCGCCTTACAAGGCTGCATCCCTCGTTAGTCTCTTGGTAGCCACACCAAGCCCAGATATAATTCTTGCTTTGTTTCATAATTGGATTTCAAAGGTCATCTACCAATCAAGAAGTTGAGCTACAAGTCAAAGCAATCAAGATTCGTGAACTTGGTTCTCCTTGTTTTGTTGCTTGTCGAAGATAATGAATTTCAGGAGCTTAGAAGAGTTTTGGTCTTTCTATGTGATTCAACATTCAAAACCATCAACAAGACGTTGGCATTTTGTGGGCACGCTTTCAAGTATACTGTTATTGCTGTACTCTCTTGTTTTCAATTTGTGGTTTTTGTTCTTTGTGCCGCTGGTTGGGTATGGATTCGCTTGGTACAGCCATTTCTTTGTGGAAGGGAATGTTCCTGCAAGTTATGGGCATCCAGTATGGTCTTTTCAATGTGATTGCAAGATGTTTGGATTGATGCTTACTGGTCAGATGGATAGAGAAATCAAGAGGCTCGGAAAGAGGCCTATTTTGCAGGGATTTTGATTATGTTGTAAACACCTTTTCTGTTTTACCAAAGAAATAATCATGCATGGAAATTCTCCATTCCCAATCTTGCCGCCTGTTGACTGTTTCTTTGTTTCTCTCTAATGTAAACATGTGTCTAAATTACATGCTCTGAGTATAGAAATGTGTACATTCCAGAATCGCACCACTGTCTTTTTTCTTCTTTTTTTTGTTCTTTTGAGAATGCAAAGCGAAAACCTTCTCATGCAAGTTTGGTGTTTTTGAATCACGGTACGGTTACTCCCGTACCTACAATTCACCACCGTCATCATCAGTGGCCAATATTGAAGATGAGCTTCTAGTCGATCTTTCTATCAATACCCATTGTTTTGTTGGTTGCCCAAATTAATCATCTTCCTCGCTGCCTAATGAGCTAGCTAATCCAGCTTGGCCAATATTTTCTTAACCACCGTCCTTTACTTGGCATATTGGTGATGGTTGGGAATGCAGGCTAGCATTAGTTCACATCGTGTAAAGGACTCGCATCCCGGTACCGCGATTCATTTTGTTACTGCTAGGCAAAGGAAATGAAAAATCACAGGCTACACACCACCGTAAACAGGATAGTGGGCAGCATGTTCCGACCCCTCGTAATGTAATGCAGTTAACTAATACGAAATACAATGCCGGAAAGAGAATAAAGCGATTACCTAGGGAGCTTCAAAAGTAAATAATCTATTGATTGCCTCAATTGTGACCTGACCCTTCAGAACTCGTATCTGATTTTGAAGAGAACATTTTTGTTCATTCTCCAGGTTTTGGTGTAAAAAATTCAATTCACCAACTCAGTTCAAGTATGTTACAAGTTCCAACATCCTATAGACCAAAACTCACTTCCTTTGATATTCAACATTGCCAAAAATCTGTAATATAAGCCGCTAAAACTTTTTTCATGGTCATGATTTTTTTTTTCCTCGGCCACCATTAGTTTCTGGCCTTTGTTCGGCTGAAACTATCACCCCCTTTGGTCAACTTGGCACATTACAGGCATTGAGTGGAAGATGATTATCACAAGTCAGTATTCCTTGAAAATGATGGTAAGGGCATGGCCTCTTGTGGACGAAGGATGACAAGCACACAAAACATTCCAAGCATTGGGAGGACTAGGAGCCACTTCAGCAGTTTATAGTAATGCATGTGAAATGTAAGGGAGAAGTCATCTGAGAAATAGAGCCCGTTCTTATCAACCATCTCCACCAAAACAGTTCCAGTAGTCCTCACTCCAACTGTTGGAAGTTTTACCCGATAATTTCCTGGACGGTCAAAGATTTGGCTTTGCTTTATTCGTCTCTCACCTTGATAATTGCCAGGAACTAAAAGGGTTGTCTGCATTGTTCCAAATGAAAATTGGAATTTTAAGGAGCTCTTTGGATTGCTGTTGAAAACCATAATTTAAATGTACAAGGAGCAACTTACAGTGACATTATAAGGTGCTTGAGACCCAGATGGGAATCTATACTTGTCTACAATCTCAAATTCCACCCAGAAGCTCTTTCCCTCCTCATCACGAAAACTTCTTGATGAAGGTGTAACATAAACCCCTTCACGGTTGTAGCGGTTCACCACGTTGTTTCTTCCTTGATTAGAAGATCTCCAAGCCTGAGAATTGCACAATATGCTTAATACTTAAAGCATATAACATACAAGAAGTCACCACAAATATAGATTTACAACTATCATGCCTTGAGAGGGTGATGTGGAACAGGAGTTGAAAAGCAAAAGACATTCCCATTCATTGTTGAGACTATGAGATCTAGATCATCTCCACCATCAACATTATCTGCCAAGACCATGCTGTATCTGAGCAAAGAGAGACATAATTTGGATAAATCACATAGTGCAATAAATAAATTGAAGAGTCAAAACTTAAAAGGATACAAGCATATCTTACGAAGTTTCACCAATATCAACAACATCAGCACAAGAAGTTGGTCCGTCTATAAGGTACAAATAACCATCAAATGATGTTGTAACAAGTGTGAGTCCCTTGCTTTTCTCCCCACGTTTACTCAAGTCAACGAGAAGAACTTGATTCATCACTCTCCCGTGAGTTCTATATGGGTAAGGCCGAACAATAGAACCATCCTTGCCACTAAGAACATATATGTTCCCCGATAGAGTAGGAACTACAATATCAGTACGACCATCCCCATCAACATCACCTATAGTTGGACCCTGAGGAATGTCGCAGTCTATGTTAGATCACTCATCATCAAACACGCATGCAATAAATCTTATTTAAACGAAGGAAGATAGCACACAAGTTGAATGCATTCCAAGAATCAAACAGTCTTGTCATATCACTTTATCATCAAACACTCGAGCACTTTTTTGCTAAAATCTTCATTTATGAATTGGGGAAATTTCTTCATTATTCTTGGCATAATAATGTTTATTACATCGTTTCATTAATGGTTACAATTTTTAGGTTTCTTCAAATATGGCTCGGAAGTTCCTGTCCGGGATTATCTTTATTTACCTTGTATTTGGATCCTTTTTTCTGTTTAGATTAGGAGTTTTAGTTTAATTAATATTTTACTATTTAGAGATCCTAATGTCAGATGAATTATATTAGTTGTGTATGTTTTAATTAGGAATCTTTTTCTATAAAAGGTTTTAGGTCTAAAACTCGAATAAATAAGGATGTCTAATTTATTTTGATATTGAGTTTCAGACTATTATTCAGATTTTATAAAATCCTATAAAGTTCTCTCTACAACTTAGGTTTATAACCTTAGGGCTTAAGAACTCTAGCTTGTATCCACGTTATACGCCGTGTCAATTGGTATTAGAGCAGTTGGTTTGTTTGATGGACAAAGACAATAGCAACCCATTCTGCGATGCAGGAGTGGAGGTCATCTGAGGGCTTAGAAGGCAACGCAAGGAACTAATCACAGAAACTAGATTGTTTTGAGCAAACAATGGTGGCAATATTGACTAATTTGGAACATATCATTCGAATGATGGGAGGCACAAAGAGGGATCATGAAAAAGAAGAGAGGAATTTGCCTAGAGACTTACCTCAAGGCATGCCAAACTTCGAACCTATTCCTGAACTTTATGAGATTCCATTCTATGATGGGAGATTTAAAAAAAAAAATTTATTAACTGAGATAGAGTTGGAAGCTTACTTTTATTTCAACAAGGTTCCTTATCATCAAAAGATAAGACTTGTCGCACACAAACTTTCTTATGGTGGTTTGAATTTCTAGACTTTAGACTTTAGAACTCGTATTGGTATGCTTTGAATCCCATCTTGACAAGATTTGAAACGATCATTAATTTTGGAATTTATATAGGATGATTATGAAGAGATTTTATACAGAATAGATAAGCAATTTGATTGTTATTATTTGTCTTTTATTCAATCTTCTAAAATAGCAAGGAAGGAAATTAGGGAGGAGATGCCATCTTCAAAGTAGACGGTTTCAACATCACAACAGAGACAACAACATTGCTACAAATACTACTCTACTTGTTGATGTTTCATCTACTAATGGTAAAGAATAAATCTAGAAAGCTCATAAATTAGTATCTTGTAGTGATTCTGGAGATCTTGCAAACAAGGAAATGGAGGATATGATAATTTCTGACAATTCTTCTAAAGATATTATGAAAGATTATCTTGAAGTTTTTTTAGATACAAAGGTTGAAGTATTAGAGTCATTGATGATGATGAACTCAAGTTTGAAGTAAAAGAATGTGGAAATGAACTACAAGCGGACTCCATAGGAACATAAAGTATTAACATTAAATATGGATTTTTCTTAGCATACACATATCATAAATTAAATTTTGGAGTTCACAAGTCAAAGACATGCTACTTCATGAACGTGTTGGCTACATTGCTATATTCCAAGTATTTGTTTATTTGAAGTGGAAGAGTTCAATTCTTGACAAATCACTCGAGGGCAAGTTTTTTGGAAGTAGAGGGGATTGACGTAGAGAAATTTCTTCATTATTCTTGGCATAATAATGTTCATTAATGTTTACGATTCTTACGTTTTGGAAAGTTTAAGAGTCCAAGGTAAATCAAGCATGATTTTTAATCTGACTATTGAATCGAGCTGACATTTTAACAGAAGATTCTGAAAGCCTTGTTTCCTATTAGATCAAAATTTCATGATGATCGAAGATCGAAAAGACCTTCAAATAAGGCTTAGAAGTTACTACGAGGGAATGTCTTTATTTACCTTGTCGTATTTTGATTCTTTTTCCTATTTTAATTAGGAATTTTAGTTTAATTGTTATTTTACTATTTAGAAATCCCAATGCCAGATGGATTATATTAGTTAGGTAAGTTTTAATTAGAAATCTTTTCCTATAAAGGATTTTAGGTCTATAACTAGTATAAATAAGGATGTCTAGTTTATTTTGAGATTGAGATTGAGATTTAGATTATTATTCGGATTTTATAAATTACCAGAGTTTTCTCTAAATTTCTCTACAGCTTAGGTTTGTAACCTTAGGGCATGAGAACCTTAGCTTGTATTCATGCTACATGTCACATCAATTTAAATGAAGATTGTACACAAGTTGGGATTCAGTTTGTAGTTTCACATTCAAACCGTTGTAAACACAGAAAGTATCATCCTAAGATATGTAATTACATGTATATATGTAGACATGACCATTATATTGATGGTTGGCATGCCTAGCAGTGCTCTCCAAAAGAAGAGGGGCTAGGTCTTGGGTTCAAAACCTACCTCCATGCCATCTACAAAGTATAGACAATGTTTGATTTATTTATTTTTTTGTGCCAAGTCTAAGGTCAAAAGCATGATTGCCATCACCACCCCTACCCCCACTCCAATCTATATTGTACAAGCATGATTTTAGAATCATAATTTTAGAATAATATTAGACAATGCTCATACACAAAAAGGAGAGACAAACAAGCATATCCTCCATGCAAATAATATTAGAATCATAATTTTTGCATTGAATGACAAATTC
>Ga0325402_1000498_pt1 | contig 27559 bp, 27 predicted proteins | sample PopdelMetagenome_22_FD_207212 | JGI IMG/M metagenome (GOLD analysis project Ga0325402, IMG submission 207212) | Populus deltoides microbial communities from Bellville, Georgia, United States - Xylem-PdKOR-R3 | ecosystem: Host-associated > Plants > Phyllosphere > Stem > Wood/Secondary xylem... | reverse complement strand
TTCAACTTTATATATTATTCTCTTTTATTTAATATTGATTTAAGATAAAATTGATGGTTATAATACTACAAAACCACCGGTCATCATTCATGTAAGCATATGACATCAATAATTTTCCAACATTTTAGGAAATAGTTAATGTACATAGAGTCAAAACAAATTGATCCAAGATCGTTCTGCATGAAATTCAGATAATCAACACCACCTCATCTTTGCTCTTTTTTTTCAGGTGAAGAAGCTCCATCATGATAGAAAGCTAAATCTCATGGTGGATAAGGATCTGAGAGGCAATTTTGACAGAATTGAATTAGAAGAAATTGTCCAGGTTGCACTTTTATGCACGCAATATTTCCCAAAAAAATATTGAAAAGCATGCAAAAAATGCAAAAAAAAAATATAAAATAGTTGGGATTTTAAATTGGATCAATAATTGAGCATCGTCGAAGAAAATAAAGTTTGCAAATTTCTAGGCCATAATTGAGGGTTAAATTGAAAATAAAATTGAGAAATGGGGTCGTTTTGAATGAAAGAGGGAAGAACAGAGCTTGGACATCAAGAGAAAAACAGCTTCGTTTTGTTGCAGAATCTGCAGAAATTCTAGGGAACCCGTAAGGAAGCTAACCAGAATTTCTGAGGTTTAATTTTCTCGATATTAAAAATCCTGTAAATGATCAAATCAATTTGTCTTTTTATTTTGGAGTTTGGCGTCAAATTTCTATACAATCAGAAATACACTGGAAATAATGACAAGTCTCTCCAATTGCTCCTTTTCGAAACTAGTTCTAAGCAATCTACAGATTCAGCCACATTCCGTTCCATGAAAAAAAACAGCAGTCCTCACTTAATTAGGGTTTTATGAACAATTAATAATCCTTGAAAATCAATTTGAGATTTGTTTTTAGGGTTTTGAAAAAAAAACAAGAATATTTATGTTGAAGGAATTCCAGCAGCGTAGCCTCGGCAAAAACACATTAAGGAAAGCACATTTAATCTGAAATTTTAAAACTTAAAGAACTTTCATTTAAAAAATATATTAGAAAATAATATAAATTATATCATGTAATTTTATTTAATAAAATTAAAATTTTAAATTAAATTGATTTTTTAAACCGCTTTTATATATATAAAAGTCCAAGGTTATATATCCTCAAGAATTCATAGCGTTCTCTGATTCTGCGAGAGCTTCTGCTATTGATCTGATCATCTGATGATAATAACTTCACTTCTTTAATTTTTTATAATAATTAAGTGTGATAATTTAAAGATAGTCATTTAGAAGATGATCATGACTCCAGAAAAGTTGAATGGCGATAAGAAATCAACTTGCTGGGAAATTAATAAAGTTAGGAACAAAATAAAAATCAATCTCGTTAAAAATATTATCCATAAAAATAATATGCATGGTTGTTAATTTCATTAATTACCAGATTTTTAAGAATTTTAAACAAAATCCACCTGAAGCCAAATTATTCATCTCCACATAAGAGAACGGTATCAATATTTTACTGTAATAATAATAATTAAAAAAATAAAAAAAACAGAGAGAGAAGCATAGTAAAAAGGGCATCACAACTTTAAAAATTCATTTAGTAATGCATGCAGAAGCTAGTAGGACAGCAATTACATTGAAAATAAAAATAATGGGCAAAAAAAGTTACAATTCTAAATTAGCGATTTTATTTTTTAAAATTTAAATAAAAGGTGGCGGCTGCTCTATAACTTTACAAAAACATTTAAATAAGGTAGAAAAATCTATCTAAACAATATAAAAATAATAAAATTACTCCAAATAACAATTTTTAAACTTAATTCCAAGATATTCAACGAACCAATAACGCAACTAATGGCTTCTTAAAAGAAAAATATTTGTATAATCACCTAAATTTTTTAATTCCGATGCAACTATCAAATCACTTATTATTTTAATTTTAAAGTGTTAATCTAATTTAGTATGATTAGACAGTCTAATCATATCTTATTAATTCATAAAAAAAACATCTATTAAATTATTTACATAATTATCTTGAGTCAGATTCTCATCTACTAGTGTAAAATTTTCACCCGAGTACTCGAACATTCTGTATATACAACCCCGAGTGCATCAACTACTCACATGTCTGGTTTTCCTCGGGGTGTTTAGTTTTTAGTCTTGATTAACTTGTTTCACCTATTATGTTATGGGGATAATTGCACTTAGAACATCAATTTTATATTTTTCCTCCATCGAGTATATGAATTCTAATTTTGTTTCATTTTGGGTACGCTGATTTTTTTAAGTTTTTCAATCAAGTGCTTCCATTTACCTTTTTTCTCAATTTCTCTGTGATATGTCAGGTGTCCTTCAAAAACTCTATTGATATTCCGACTTTCATTTTATGTAAATCAAATCCGTGAATTTCTTTTTTATACACCAACATATTTACTGCTCCAGTCAAGTAATTTAGTATATATACAAAAATTTCTCCACTTTCCGGTTGCACCATCACCAGAAACCCAACGGTCCAATTTCATTTCCCGCCAAAATATTGCTATTACAGAAATCTCACGAACCATGCACCAACAACCGTACCAGACAAACATTATTATTAGCAAACAACAGAAGCTAGAACCGATGCTTTCTGTCCACGGTTACTAAAAGCAAAAGGCTGACCAGTTCACTAATTCGATCTGTGAGTGTTAGATCGAGATTATATCTTGAGGTTCTGATCAATGGGGCTCCTGGACTATTCTTTTCGCCACTGGAGCTTTCGGCATCTGGCTTGCCAATCCAAGCAAGGCGGGTTTATGGTCTTTTCTAGCACGTACTTCCTTCAATATGAATGTTCTGTGGATCCAATCTCTGTTGATGATGCTTTGTTGTCAAAAGTATCGGATGCTTCAGATCTGGTCTCATTAAATTCTTGTTTTTTTTCAGGTCAGAAGGGACCAAGATTGGAAGTGCATTGAGTGGTGCATCAGTGAGTGCCTTACTTGGGCTAGCAGCTAGTAGTTTGGGGATTATTTCTTTTGAATCTCCTGCTTATTCTATCCTATTGGAGTTTCTGTTTCCGTTGACAATTCCACTATTGCTGTTTAGAGCTGATTTGCGTCGCGTGTTTACGTCTACTGCGATATTTCTTCTGGCTTTCTTGATAGGAACAGGTATAAGTCAGATGTTTTTTTTAGTATGAGAATCAGTTAAAAACCTCTTGGGTTTGATTCTGAAATGGAAATTTGTTTGCGGGTTTTCTATGTTATCTGATTAGAAGATGGGTTTTGAGGGGTTTGTTGATGGTTTGTTGTGTGACAGTTGGAAAAATAGTTAGAACAGTATTGGCCTATATGATGGTACCGATTCTGGATAGCGTGGCTATAGCAGCTGCATTTCCAACCCAGTTCAATCTCCTTGCACCATCTGGTGAGGCTTTGGCTATGATTCTGACGCGGGTGAGCTGAGATTTACAGGATTTCTATTTAGTTAGTTCATTTGCATCACCCGTTGATCATAGGATCACTCAACCTGATAAGATTATTAATCACAACAGAAAAACAAAACAATTACATATAAAAAAAAAGTTTCACTGTAATTGAAACAGTGCGGTTTGAAGAACTTTCGAAATAATCTCAAGAATACATCAAACATATTTTATAATCCTAAAAACATACTGCGTCAAGTAATCACAAGAGGTCCCTAACGGCTAAAAGAGCCCCTGTGGCCCAGCATTTTGATATCTGTTCTTGTTCAGGTTGCCATTCATCTTGTTGTGATCCTCGGACTTGGAAAGCTACTATTAAAATGGTATAATTATATTTTTTTATTATGAAAATGCTCTTAAGCTATACGAGGATTTAAATTGGTATAATTTTCTTTTGGTTAATTTCTTCCATTTCTCTCTTTAGTAGTTTTGATCATTGGTACTCAGATGTAAATCTTTTGGTTAAAGTTGTACTGTAACTTCCATCTTCACTTCCTCCCTCCCGTCTTTGCCTCCTCTTGTCTCCCTCAGACCTCAGCAGCAACTCTTCAATGGCTTCAAAATCTCCTTTTCTCCACTCACTGGTAGTCGCATCACCGGAAACCCACCGGACACATTCCATTCCCCTCCACAATATTCTTACTGCCACCACCAACCCCATCAGATAAACATTACTGTCAGCAAATAACAAGAACAAGACATCATTTCTTTCTCCTCAATTGTATCCTCTAAAGACCCAAATTTGGTTCGATCATCTGTAACTGTTTGATCCAATCTGAATCTGAATTTCCCTCTTATTCCTCCTACTGGTCCATGGGGTTGCCTGGACTGCTCTCTTTGCCACTGGTGCCTTCGGTATCTGGGAATTCACCCTCCCTTTTCTTGCTTTTTAATTATGATATTTTGGTGTTTGTCGCGATCCTGCAATCTGGGCCTTCGTTGAATTCCGTATGCATGAATCCGGGATCCCACGTATAGTTGTGATAGCTTAGGCCCATTGGATATTGCTGTTGAAATTGGAAAAACACTTAGAGACGGTAATTATCAAATAAACTATTCTTTATAAAATATTTTTATGTTTTAAAAATATTTAAATTTTTATTTTTTTTAAATTAATATTTTTAAATTATTTTAATATAATGGTTTGAAATATATTTTTTTAAAAATAAAAAAAATATCATTTTAATATATTTTTTAAAAAAATAAAAAATAAAAATAACCACGTCTCCAAATCATCACCCTCAAACATAACCAAGTAACAAGCACAAAGGAGAATACCTTTGTACATTCATAGGTTGTCGTCATGCGGGTCTCTTCGGTTTGGCCACGTGAGCATCTCTGCAAAAAAACCCAAACAAACAGAACCGCCTCCCGAGTCCAAAGATGTATCACTTCACTGAGAATTCCTCTCTTAAACACCTTCCATTAATGGCTTATCCAACACTAACACCTTATCTCCCTCTCTACCCCTCATCAAGAATACTGTTACACCAGTCACCACCCTTTTCAGCCCCTCATGACTCCCTCCACCTCACTCCTTCAAAATCTACACCTTTATCTTCTACAATATGTACAAGGCCTAACAAGAGCTGCAAACCAATTCAATCAGTAAAAGTTTGTTCACAGTTGAGGTATCCCATCATTTCTCCAGATGACCATTGGGGCACCTGGACTGCCCTCTTTGCTACAGGGGCTTTCGGTATCTGGTAATTAACTAACGTGCTTCTGTGTCACGTATTTCATGTCTGTTTATCTCAGTTGTTGATGGCATGGTCACGTGGGCCCTAAACTAAGGACCCACCTTAGAGAAGATTGTCACGGTTGTGTGAGTTAGACTAATGTTGTTCTTGGATAGGTAAAAATGAACATTAATGGTGGGTTTTGATTGTTTTTGAAGGTCTGAGAGGACAAAAATTGGGAGTATGCTGAGTGCAGCCTTGGTGAGCATATTGGTTGGACTTGCAGCTAGTAATGTAGGAATCATTCCTTATGAAGCAAGGGCATATTCAGTTGTGTTGGAGTATCTGCTGCCCCTAACTGTTCCTTTGCTGTTGTTCAGAGCTGACTTGCGGAATGTGTTTAGATCAACTGGGACTTTGCTCTTAGCTTTCTTGCTTGGTTCAGGTTTGTTTTTCCTCTTAACCATGTGTAATTGTGTTCAAATTTCTCAATCAAGCGTCATTTCCTGTATATATCATGTAAATTTATCTCCTAAGGTACCTAAATAGTTTTGCTTATACACAGAAAGAATAGGATTTTCATATTGAGATTTGAAGTTTAGAATGTTAAGGATTAGGTGTGGTTGTTACTGGGGGCAACATCATGAATCCAGGGTCAAAATGTATGAGATTTAGGTGAAGAATGATCGGTCTTAGTTTCATCAAATCAAAGAGTCTAATACGTATCATCTTGGATGTAATCTAGGTTAGCTGATGGAAGCAGTAGGATCCTAGTGTTTGACTGAAGGTGCCCATGTGTTCAAACATCATAACTGAGAAGAAGATTGTGAGAGAGTAATTGTTGTCAGTTCATGTAAGTTCATCCATGTCCTTGTGATTTTTTCTGTTAATCTAAAATCAATTCGTTTTTAATTTTATGGTAGAGTCGGTGTGTGAATCATTGTATGATGACTGGCATCTTGTAAGGAGCTAGCGCTGCATATCTCAACTCTACAGTCTGCCGTGGCATGTGATGTTTTACCGGCATCCGCTGCTTTATGGCCCACGGCATGCAACTGAACCAAAACTGAATGGTCTTTGCTGAACAAGACATCGATGTTGTTTCAATTATGAAATTCTTCCCGTTGGCTGAATGTCTTCAGCTTGCTGTCGAGCCATATGTTGTCCTAGCATGTATCAAGCTGCTAAGTAACTTCTGCTAATTACAGATTTATCAACTGGTAAAAATGTAATTTGTGTTCAAATAATTCAACACAGTATTTTCTTCCTTCCGTGTGGTCCTGTGAAATTTACCGCTGTCTCATAAGTGCCGAGCACTCCCAATGCTCTGCTGTGGAGCTTCAGACTCTCTGCACATTGCTTATGTGGATACTGAATGGAAACGTGTGAATGTAACTTTGGCTATTAAGCTCTATATATTTTCATTTTCTTTCTCTGTCTTTTTATGTTCTAATTTCCTTTGATTTTTGGTAACTTCATTCTTCCATTTTACAGTTGCAACTATGATTGGAACTTTAGTTGCCTTTCTGATGGTGCCTATGCGATCACTTGGCCAAGATAATTGGAAAATAGCTTCTGCTCTCATGGGGAGTTATATTGGTGGATGTAAGTTGTTGCATCTTCATAATTGGCCTGCTGGTCATACTGCTGCCTGCTTATTTTGAGTGTTCCTTGTTTCCTTTGTCATTGTAGCTGTTAATTATGTTGCGGTTACAGAGGCACTTGCTGCTTCTCCATCAGTTGTGGCTGCAGGAGTTGCCGCGGACAATGTAATCTGTGCTATATACTTCATGGTATTATTTGGATTAGCCTCTAAAATACCTCCTGAGGTTTCATCCTCAACTAAAGGTATGTGGTAACTTCTTACCTAATTTCTTGGAACAGTCTTTAACTGTTTATTAAGGAAACAAAATGGCACAACCAAATGGACATGTTTTATTGATGGTTAAAAGAGTTCCTAGTTATATCAGAACCTTACACTTTGGCAGGTGCTGAAGTGGATTTGTCATCCAATTCAGAAAGCAAAGTCCCTGTGCTACAGACTGCTACTGCACTTGCTATCTCCTTTATGATATGTAAGATTGGCGCGTATCTCACGCAACTTTGCAAGATTCAAGGAGGTACTCTGCCAACAGTAACAGCTATTGTTGTCTTTTTAGCAACATTATTTCCAGCACAATTTGGTTATCTTGCTCCTGCTGGCGATACTCTTGCTATGGTTCTGATGCAGGTAAAAAACGTTGTATCTAGTTTTGTTTATTGGTGCCTTATTAAGTGTCTCTTTCAAGAGCTTACCCCTTAATATCTTTGTTGTTTCTGTACTTAAGCTGCTTCATTTGTTGATTCCAGGCTCCTAATAATTACCCCTTATAGATTGATCAAGGTGCTATCTTTTTCTTGGATATTTTCTCGTAGATGATTTTTCAAATGATTTGTATGCACATAGGATAAAGCATGCTCATAAAGTGAAAGAAAGAAAGTCATAGCTCTATAGGAGTTTTGAGGCTATGAAGGGCAAGGGTAGAAAGAAATGCATTGCCTCTTGGTTTCATTTCGGACATAAAAAAATATGGCATGCGTGTGTAAAGTTGCAAATTGTTTAAGGATAACCTTTAAGTCAATGGCTCTAAACTGGTTATTATTTTTGAAGAAACACCACTCAATTTTCTAATCTGAAATTGCTGTCTGTTGTCGATAGCATTGACCTGTTGTTCTTTTATCTCAAAAATGTGCCTCCCTTGAGTTTCTGAATGCTTAATAACCCCACTTACCTGTGTCTGAAAATTTGAACTTGACATTACCGTTGAAGGATTCCAATTTCCAGCAATAAGCACAGGATATCTCACTTTTGTACATTGGCTGCTTTTCCCAACAGGTATTTTTTGTTGTAGTTGGTGCTGGTGGGAGCATATGGAATGTCATCAACACAGCACCAAGTATATTCTTATTTGCTCTAGTTCAAGTAACTGTTCATCTTGCTGTGATTCTTGGATTTGGAAAGCTGTTGCGCTTTGACTTGAAGCTATTACTTCTAGCATCGAATGCCAACATCGGAGGCCCTACGACAGCATGTGGAATGGCCACAGCCAAAGGATGGGATTCTCTGGTAGTTCCTGGAATTCTTGCAGGCATTTTTGGGGTTTCCATTGCAACTTTTCTTGGTATTGGCTTTGGAATGATGGTCCTTAAATACTTGTAGAAGCTAACAATACTGTATAACAGAACCTTTTATACTGTGTTGCACTATATGAAACTTGTAAATTTTTTTTATGCGGTATCAAAATTAAAGCTGCTGCATGTTGAAATCCTTCTGTTTGCATTTATGTTGCCAATGATCATTTGGAGCCATACCTTCACCACCCCCATGGGGATAGTCTACAGGTTCGTAACGACTACTCTTACCTAACCAATATTTAGATCCCGCTCTATCTATACTTGCATGTTTGGAGCTTTCCCTTGAATGTATTTTCCTGATATTTAACCCTTCCTACCTTGTTTCAAACTCATGAGCTTTTGCTTTTGCTGGAGGACTTGGGATCCCTATCCTTATTTTAGGGCAGAGTTGTCACCTCTTCCCTTCTATTATTTTTTTTTATTAAAGCATATTCAACTGCGTTTTGCATAAAAAAATATTGCATGCTAGCTGATAGAGGAAGCCAACCCCCTCATTTTGGTATTGATGTACTTCACTGCTCCTCAGCCACTAGTCAACTGTACTTGCATTGACTTAAAAAAGTCAACTGTACTTGCACTAGTAACCATTGTCTATTCTATAGTTCATGTACTGTACATTTCTGTACTTTTCTCCAATAACTGGTACTAACAAGAAGAACATATATCGAAGCACTGCTGACATTGTCAGATTGCATACCATTTACATAAATCAATGGTGCGTGAGACAATTCAAACCTCAGCTTTTGCTTCAGATTCATGAAAGATGTGAAAATCTACACTCTTGAGATTTCTATGATGTGTCCACGTGTTGAGAACCTTGAACTATGATAATTTAGATTGAAAAGTAAAAATATGAAGATAAAAAATGACGAGTGTTTGAGAGAACTCTAAGCTACTGCAAATCTCACAGAAAGATAAGAAAATTTTGAATGATATTCTGGATATCCAAAACAGCCCACTGAGTCAAGTTTAAATAGCTAGTGTTGGAAAATTTGTCAATAAAAAAAATCTGATTATTCAGGAAATTAAAAATGCTGCCTAAAACAAGTCGATCCACAAAATTTAAGAAGAAAAAGGAAGAAAAATCACTGCGAAATAAAATCCTGAAAATTACCAAAAAAGCAAAAAACGAAAACGTAGGTCTAAATGATGGAAATTGAAGCAACCTCGAAACGAGCATAGCTGGTTGCCTGCAACCTGAGCCTCAAAGGGAGCTTTCTAAATTGGAGTGATTTGCATCATCCTGACACCTGGATCAAAAACATCCCTAAACCGGACCCGAATTACTATTTCCTACCATCCTTATGTTGATATCCCCTGTAAGGTAGTCCATCACCATCAACTCCTATCTTATAGCTCGAACTCCTCCAAAATCTCCTGCATCAAGAACTTAATATCTTAAGAATCAGTAAACGAGCTAATGAAAGGGACATAAGATTCGTTTAGCAACAAATAATGCATCTTAATATATGCACATGTAAACGTCATTTAGGATAAATCATTCTTTTTCAGTGTTTACGCAAAGGATTAATTTATATGTGTGTTAATTATAACATATTCTGCACTTATTATATGTTTTTTCCTGCTTCAAAGAGGCATTTTCTCATATTTAAATGTTTTTGACTATCCAGATTGAGCCAAATCACATTGTCTGCAAAATGTAGTTTACTAACAAATGGGGTTATGAATGTGCATGAGTGATTCTGTTTCTTTGTACTTCTACCAATGTTGTTGGCCTACAAGAAAGGTCTTACATGGTCTATAAATTCTTTTCGAAAGCTGTTAACTTACAGCACTTCATCAAAGATTACAGGGTTACAATTAACTCCAACTTAGCACAACGTCCTCCTTCCATAACAACCTCACAAAGCAAAGAAGATGGGCAGCATGACAGTCTTCAGGCTAATCTTCCTAGTGATGTTTCTTGGATGGCTAATGATTTGGGTTATTTTGCCGACTAAACTTTACAAAAATGCGTGGACTCCTAAACTCAACGGCAAGCTTAATTCAACATATTTTGAAGGACAAGGTTGTTTTTTGACAATCCTTTCCTATCCAGATAACTAGCTTAAATCATTCTTCTGTGAATGTGTTTTATTTCATTCTTCTGATTGGTTTTTCTACACTGCTACACAGGCACAAATCTTCTGCTGTTTTCGTTCCCTGTGATGTTCATAGCTGCCTTTGGATGTGTATATCTTCATTTACAGAAGAAACTGAGAAAGCCGAACTCCAGAAGGTTGTATTTTCTTCCTAGTTCACTTCAGTTCTTTCTATTGTTTTGATATTTAAGAGTGAAATTAATGTGCATTCCATGATTTGGGTTTGATCACATTATTGCATATTAAACTGATTGCAGTGTTGTCACAAGCAATCGTCTGTCATTCTTAAGACGTCCGGCACTCGTGATGGCCCCTCTGGGAATTGTTACTGCAATGGAGCTTGCTTTTGTAGCCATGTTTATTGCACTCTTGATCTGGTCTCTTGCCAATTACTTGTATGTCAGTTTTGGACATCTTCACATGCATAAACAAGGGGAGAAAGTGTAAGATCCCTTTCATCTTTATGTTCATCCCAATTCATCTACTTCTTCTTCAAAATCCATTCACTGATGTGCTGCTTTTCACCCATCAATCAACTTTCGCAGGTGGCAAGCTAAGTTCCGAAGTGTATCACTGAGACTTGGATATATTGGAAACATATGTTGGGCATTTCTCTTCTTTCCTGTCACACGAGGATCTTCAATTCTGCCTCTCGTTGGACTTACATCTGAGTCCAGTATCAAGTATCATATATGGCTCGGTCATCTTTCGATGATTCTTTTTGCTGCACATACTGTTGGTTTCATCATATACTGGGCAATGACTAACCAAATGGCTCTGGTACTTGCATTACTACTAATCATGTTTAGTTAGACTTTCTTGGTCAATATTGTGGCCTTTAGCATTTGTGTGGTTATACTTTTTATCCTATGATCCTGATTGTTTTGTCCTCAGAATATCAGATCAAAGGTGTGGAATCTCTTTAACTTTTTGTGTGATTGGAAAGCTTTATCGTCTGTTTTTCCTTGGAAACCAATCATGTTGTCTTTTTTGTTTTTTTTTTTGGACAGAAGTGAGGGACCTGAAAGTGGTCTTAGATTCCTTTTGCTCAAAGCTTTTCTTTCTTTGTCAATGTTAAAAGTTTCTTAGGGAGAAAGCACCATCTATGAACATTAACAGCATCAAAATACAAGAAAGAAAAACAAAATACAAAAAGGAAAGAGGCTTTTCAGGACATGGGGCATGGTTTCTCACACATACTCTGCTAGAATGCACATTTACATTTGATTATATGATGAGATCAGTCTTTTACCAGTCTTTTAGTGGATTGGTAGAATATTAGAGTATAATATAAATTATATTTAATAATTTAAATTTTTTAGTTAAAGTAGTTTTTGAATATAGTATTAGAGTGCTAATAACAAAACGATTGAGTTTTCAAATATTCGCCTTTTATTTTTTTTATAATTAAAATTAATTAATAACATAAAGTTGTGAAAGTTTTAATTCAAAAAATGGTGACAAAATTGGCAAATGTAAATAGTTAGGCAATTAGTGGGTTAGCCTTATGAATTTAGTCAGTCATCAACAGATCTTTGGTACTCTTGGTAGCACCTATTGGCATAATTAAGGTGCTGGATTCTATTTTCCCCTTTACCCTGGCTTCTCTTATCAGCAGCTGAGATGTGCTACCAAGTGAACTAAACGACCGTTGGTGACTAAAAATAAATACTTTTGGTGTTATAATACCTGAAGTCCTAGTGATGCCAATGGTGTTTCCTGCATTTGCTAAATGTTTTTCACAGTGAATATTTCATGGGACCACGCAGATGCTAGAATGGAGCAAAACCTATGTATCGAATGTTGCTGGAGAGATTGCAACTGTACTTGCATTGGCAATGTGGGTGACTAGCTCTTACCGTATTAGGCGTGAAATGTTTGAGGTTTTCTTCTACACCCATCAACTGTACATTCTCTACGTAGTCTTCTATGTTTTGCATGTTGGTGCTGCCTATTTCTGCATGATCTTGCCTGGGATCTTCCTCTTCATCGTAGACCGATACCTGAGATTCTTACAGTCACAGCGACGGGCGAGATTAGACTCAGCTCGTCTCTTGCCATGTGGTAGTATTGAGCTGACCTTCTCCAAGAGTCCAGGTAAGAACACATTTTGATCTAGAAGCAGAAATTGAAACATTTTATTTCATTATAAATTAATGTTGTCTTTCTTCTCCCCTCTCAGGGCTGTATTATAATCCAACAAGCATACTATTCGTAAATGTGCCGAGCATTTCGAAACTACAGTGGCATCCTTTTACTATAACTTCAAGCTGCAATCTGGAGCAAGATAAGCTAAGTGTAGTTGTCAAAAGACTGGGAAGTTGGTCCCAAAAGCTTTACCGACAAATTTCTTCTTCTGTGGATCGTCTCGAAGTATCTGTTGAAGGACCCTATGGACCAACTTCATCTCATTTTCTAAGGTAAGTTTATCGGCTGGAAAGAAATCCTGTGTTTAGAAAACTGTACATGAATTTATGATATATACATCAAGTTTGATTTACCTTACAGGCATGAATTGCTTGTTTTGGTGAGTGGAGGTAGTGGCATCACTCCCTTCATCTCCATAATCCGCGAGATTATTGTCGAAAGCACAAAACAGAACTGTCAAGTTCCTCGAGTCCTCCTTGTTTGTGCATTCAAGAACTCAGCTGATCTTGCCATTCTAGACCTCTTGCTTCCAGTCAATGGCACACCTTCAAACATACCCCAAATGCAGCTGCAAATTGAAGCCTATATCACCAGAGAGGGAGAGCTGCCTACGGAAGATAACCTAAAGCTTCTCCAAACCATTTGGTTCAAGTCAAACCAACTGGACTCGCCCATTAATGCTAGCCTAGGCAACAACAATTGGCTATGGCTTGGTGCAATAATAGTTTCATCATTTGTCATGTTTCTCCTCATACTAGGCATTGTCACGCGTTACTATATTTACCCCTTTGATCACAGCACTGGGGATACATACCACTATTCCTATTATGTGCTTTGGGACATGTTTTTGCTGTGTGCCTGCATTTTTATAGCTTCCAGTGCAGTCTTCCTTTTTCGCAAGAAAGAGCATGCCATGGAAGGGAAGCAAATTCAGAACTTGGAAGTGCCAGCTCCAACCACATCACCGGGTTCCTGGTTTCAGAACGCCAATAGAGAGCTCGAAAGCCAACCTCATCAGTCACTCGTTCAAGTTACCAAGGTGCATTTTGGTGCAAGGCCTGATCTTAAGAGTAAGCAAATGCAACTAATCATAGGAATAATCACTTCAATAGCTTGCGTGTTTTTCCCATTTTTCTCATAGGACTAATCATTTCCTGTTGGCATTGCAGGAATTTTGTTCGATTGCAAAGCCTCAGATGTTGGAGTCCTGGCTTGTGGACCAAGGAAAATGCGACATGAGATTGCCGAGATTTGTTCATCTGGCTTGGCAGATAACTTGCACTTTGAGTCCATTAGCTTCAACTGGTGATGCTACTTATTGCTAAAGAGAATAAAAATGGGGTTTCTTCAGTACAATGCACTACTCTATCAGGAACTCTTTCTTTGTGGATATGTACAAAGTTTTTCTTGAAATCTTTGTAATTTCTATGCTTCATAAACCCTTTTTGGCATTAAGTTTTTTCTTTTCTCGCGTAGTTGTCCGATCCGGCCTCAAGTCTAACTCGATTTATCCACAGTAACTATAAAAGATAACCTTATTACCGAAACCAAAAGAAAAATGTCAGTAAAAAATCAAATATATAGTACTTTTTTTAAAAAAAAGATATAATTATAAATGAAAAAGAATTGTTCGAAATCTAGGATATATGTCTAATGAGAAAAGAAAACGAAACAAACAAATGATTGCAGGCCAAGCAGTAGCTTTGCTTATGACCACTGCTTTTGAAGATACAACAAAACAATGGGGATCAAAAGTCTTGATATTTCATCAACTTTGTGGTCACAGGTTCCAATACTATTTGCACTAACATGAGTCTTTTCAAAAATAACACCGTGGCTAAAAAATTATATTCAAATTAAATAGCACAGCTAGAAACTTATTTTTTAAAATATTATAGTTTGTAGGGACAGGTATGTGTCACAAGTATGTTCAAACATGCATGGATGACTGTTAATCTATAAATTGGTATAATTCACTATATACAACAGGGTAGGACATAGAGACTCATTTAGGACCAGAAGTAGTCCTGCTGTGTTCTACAAGATTGATAGGAAGAGATGGGTTCTGGACCTTCTGGTGCATCAATGAAGATAGTTTCAGCAGTGATAACCTTATTGTTAATGGTGGTTTTTCTGGGGTACATGATGATTTGGTCCATGACGCCTACTAACACCTTTTACTTGAATTGGTTTCCTGACGTTGAGAAAAAAACCAGTTCCACTTATCTTGGAGAACAAGGTATGTTTTGTAAGGTTTTAGTTGTCTAATTGTAAGAAAAAAGAGACTGTGTGTTTATGTTATGTTGTTTCTTTGATTTGTAGGTTCAACCATACTGATTTATGCATTTCCTATCCTCTTCATTGCTACCATTGCCTCCTTGTATCTTCATCTTGAAAAGAAGTATGATCATGATATCAACACCAGGTAAATAACTATATACAAGGTTAAGTATTGTTTGATTATGAAAAGGTTTTATTGAGGAAAATTATTAACTAATGAATCAAATTTTTCTTGAAATAGCAGGTTGTTTTCTCGGATGATATTGTCGAAACGGCTGGCGATAACGAAAGGTCCACTTGGGATTGTTACCTGGACAGAGCTAACATTTCTGGCCATGTTTGTTGCATTATTGGTTTGGTCCTTGTATTCTTACATGCATGATATGTTTGCATTTGCTGCCGTAGAAGCTGCTCAAGAAAAATTTCAAGTGTAAGGCTTGTTTCTTTCTCAACTTGCAGAGCGATGTTTTTAAAGTCTTGTAAAAATTTTGATTAATATTTGAAGGGTGGTTGATTTATTGAGCTTTTTGGCAGGTGGGAAGTTAAGTTGGAAACTGCAGGTCTGAGTCTAGGGCTTGTAGGAAACACCTGCCTGGCCTTTCTATTCTTTCCAGTGGCTAGAGGATCTTCAGTTTTGCAGTATGTTGGCCTCACTTCAGAGGCAAGCATCAAGTACCATATATGGCTAGGCCATATTACCATGGCCATCTTCACTGCACATGGTTTATTTTACGTTACTTATTGGTCCCTTACACATCAGATATTACAGGTAATATTCTATGGATTCTTCTAAGTCACTGTGTATTGGTTAAGTGCTAGCTTCTGAAATTATGGACCATGTTTATGCTGAATGTGGCAGATACTCAAATGGGACAAGTTCATGGTTTCCAATGTGGCTGGAGAAATAGCTTTGCTTGCTGGATTGGTCATGTGGGCAACAAGTTTCGGACGGATAAGGCGAAAGATTTTCGAGCTCTTCTACTATAGTCATCATCTCTACGTTGTGTTTGTTATCTTCTATGTGTTCCATGTTGGTTTTGCTGGGTCTTGCCTCATCCTTCCTGGTTTCTACCTCTTCTTGATCGATCGATATTTGAGATTGTTACAATCTCAGCAAAAAATCCGTTCTGTCGCAGCACGCATTTTACCATCTGAAACAGTAGAGTTGAATTTCTCCAAGAGTTCAGGTGAAGTCAAGATTTTGTAACTAGATGTTACTGAAAGCTTTTGCAATCAAATTTTTCACTCACTCGATATATTATTTGACATTCTTTTTGTTCATCGTTGTGCCAGGATTGAGCTATGCACCAACAAGCATTGCATTCATAAATGTGCCTAGCATTTCCAGGACACAATGGCATCCCTTTACCGTTACCTCCAACAGCAATATGGATTCTGATAAGCTAAGCGTTGTCATCAAATGCGATGGAAGTTGGTCTCACAAGTTGTATCAGATTCTGTCCTCCCCTTCTCCTACTAACAGACTTGAGGTCTCTATTGAAGGACCATATGGCCCTCCTTCAGCCAATTTTATGAGGTAATCAAATGTTAGCAGAATCTATATATCAAGATTGAAATTTTTGGGGCAGCTAAATTAACATAGAAAAAATTGTCCCAGGTATGAGAAGCTAGTGTTGGTGAGTGGTGGAAGTGGCGTAACTCCTTTCATCTCCATCATCCGCGAGATCATCTTTAAATCCAACACAACAGGCAGCAAGACTCCAGCGATTCACCTTATATGTGCATTCAAGAAATATGCCAATCTCACCATGCTTGAACTTCTTCTCCCAGTTTCAGGGACCACTCTTGACCTCTCTAGATTGCAGCTGCAAATTGAAGCCTACATAACCCAAGAGACAGAGCCAAAAACAGTGAACCAGAGTTCTATTAGAACAATATTGTTCAAGCCTAATCCATCTGATGCACCAGTTTCTGCAGTATTAGGCCCTAACAGCTGGCTGTGGCTCAGCGTGATAATCTCCTCCTCTTTTATCATTTTCCTTCTGTTGACTGGCCTTCTCACACGATTCTACATATTCCCAATCGACCACAATACCAACATGAAGTATCCAATGCCAGCAAGTTCAGCTTTCGGCATGTTATTTGTGTGTGTAGCCATAACAATTGCTGCCTCTGCAGCTTTTCTATGGAACAAAAGAGAAAACGCTAAGGAACTAAATCAAATTCGGACCACAGATATGTCAACACCAGCTCCATCACCTGCTTCGTTGTTGTATGAAACAGAACTAGAAAGCCTTCCTCACCAATCTCTTCGTCAAGCCACCACAGTGCAGCTCGGGCGAAGGCCAAATCTGAAAAGTAAGCAGTTCTTGCCTCCCATGAGTGAATTTACAAACTTCTAACAAACAGATTTGTTTATATGTAAATCATGTTTCCTTTGGATATAAATTTTTGGATTCTTGCAGAAATACTATCAGAATTGAAGGAGGAAAATGTAGGAGTTTATGTTAGTGGACCGAGGACGATGAGGCAAGAAGTGGCAGCAGTCTGCTCATCTTTTTCAGCAGATAATCTTCATTTCGAGTCCATCAGCTTTAGCTGGTGATTTAGAAATCTAGCAGTTCTATTCGAGAATTTGTAAATTAGAAATCCTTGTCTCTTTCTGTCGCAAAATTATAAAAGTGTCAGTTTATCACACCGCACAATAGCTCTACTACTTTCAAAAGTTGTTTCAAGTGTTTTGGTTAAATATCATCACCATCTATTAAACCCACTCAAGAATTGACCTAAAGTTCCAGTCACGGGTCAAGAGAAATGATTCCTAAATCAACAGGTCAACCTAACCTTTATTTGTTTTAATCATGAAACTATCATTTTGTTTTTTTTTTTTTAATGAAATTACAATTTTAGATTTTTAAAAAACCAAACCGATATCATTTTATTTAAAAAAATATCCAAGTTTTTCACTATCTCGGCCTGGTCCATGCCTCACCTGCCAAGCTTATTCTTATAACACTAGGATCAAACTCTAATTATGGTTTGTAATTGAGTGGTAGCAAATTGAAGGATATTGGACAGGAAAAAAAAACAGGAAGGAAGGTTCATACCATTTTGAAGTCTGAGTGAACCCAATTTGCCCATTGGCCATGACTCATATCTGAAGATAAACAGACAGCTCGAAAGCTTTGCTGCAACAGAAACATATGCAATGTCTCTAGCAAATCGACTCTTCTTCTTCTTGGATATTAATACAAGTTTTAAAGAGGAAGCACATGAGCATCAACTCAGCCATCAAGACACAAGATTAAATGGATTCCTTAGAATTGAAAGAAAAGGAAATATTTAAAGCATGAGAATTTCGAGGTGCCAAGTTGTCTTTCTCTGACTTCGAATTGAAGTTCTTTCTCTGACAAAACAAGCCCATGAAATCAAACATTGCGGCCTGTGCCTGTCCTTTTCCAAGACAGATGAGCCTCAAATCCAATTGTATCCCACTATTACTCAAGCAAAAGCAAGAACAGTGGTCTTTTACTCAACCTCAAGCCCTGCCTTCCTCCCCTTCCACCGTATCATTTCATTGAGTGACGACTTGAAATGATTTAAAAAAGAAATATTGTCATTTTATAGACAAACGAACTATACGACTTCGAATTCAAGTTCTTTGAAACTGATCGAGACAAAACATGTACAGGAAATCAAACACTATTGCATGTGCATGTCCATTTCCAAGATATGAGCCTCAAATCCAACTGTATCCCACAATTCCTCTAGCAAAAGCAAGAAACGGTGGTCTTCACTCAACATCAAGCCCTGCCTTCCCTCTCTCCCCAATAAACGAAAGAGAACGAGAATGATTATTTATTACATATAAGGCTAATAGTAAAATAATCAGAAACAAAAGTTGGCCAGTGACTGCATGCTACGAGAGAGGCGAAAAGATTCATAGTTAATGATCAGCAAAAGAAAACCAAAAACCATTTCTGAGTTCCATTGATCACTATATACCTTAATGACCTCAAAACTGAGGTTACAACGGCCAGAGTTGGCTTGTGGACAAAAATGAGGTAAAGGATGGGGGGAGGAACATGGAAAGATGAAAAAAAAAATATAACAAATGCAAAATCTAACCCCTATGAAAAGGAAGAAGCAGAATCTTGCCAAGGAAAATACAACTCGTAAGAATGCTTCCTCACATGCACCACCAGTAGGAAAAAAAAGAAGAGCGAATTGAGATACTTCCTACCAAAACTTAGAAATGTTTATACAATAAACGAAAGAAAAGGAAAAAACCCCTATCTATCATCAGATAAACCCAAAGCAAAGTTTTCGCTATTCTGGGTGATATCTCAAATAAACTACTCTTCACCATCCCTTCTAAGGACCTCTCCAGGCCTTCTGTCAGTAATTCTGTTTCCATCATCACAGTTAGGAGTAGCATTATTTGCCACCAAGGAATCTTCTGCATTAACCCGGAATCGCCGCAGACCACCATCTGTATCATATCGTCTCACTCGCTGAACAATCTCGTATTTGTTATTATGCTTTCTCCTGCCATCATCACTGCTGTCAAATTCACCTCCCCTGCTAGCGCTCCCCATATCATTAAATTTTCTGGATCGTATCCTCTCTCTGAACTGATCCTCTGAATCCAATCTCCGGATGGTCCGCACTGAATCAAATCTTTGATCTGAACGGAACATATTCACAGGTGATTTTCTTCCCCTGAAACTATCTAAACCACCATTTCGATCATCAAACCATCTGGGATTATGCTGTGTAAAGTGATTTCTTCTTGTAGGGATAAACCCCTCTTCAAAATCAGCTGGAATACGCTTCTGAAATGGCAACCTCACTCTATCCATCCTAGCATCAGTCCTAAAATCTGGAGACCTGCTACGAAGCCTTGAAGCCTCATTTCTGTCCCTAGTTAAATATGAAGGAGAGCGACTCCTGGATCTTGACCGAGATTTCTTGTGTGTGAAGGGGTAGCTAGGTTGTCCTCTGCATAAGGGGGAGATGCTTCTTTCTCTCCTAAGCATCCGTGGTGCATAACGATTAGAATATTCAATCTTGTCCTCTGGCGTTGGCCTGTGGTATTCCCCTCTCAAGCCTCCTGTTGCAGCCCCTCTTGGAAATCTTCTAAACCCACTCCTGACTGGGCTACCATCTCTCACAGGCTGCGTTCCTGTATGCACACGGTATAAATCATCTCTGCTGGTAGGTGATCTCCTCCTCGTGACCCGTTCATATGAACTGTTGGAAGAAGGATTAACAAATTGCCTGCGGCCACGACTGTCAGATCCTGCAAACCCTGCTCCTTCAGAGGCTGCACGGTCTGAGGTTATTACGTATCTGTGGCTATCAAAACCACCTCTACTTCTAGAAGGGCCAGAAGTGTAATTGCCACGATAAGTACAAAAATGGCGCCTTTCTGAGTCACAGTAGCCTGGTGCATCATTGACAAAGCGATGGCCTCCAGGACTTCTGCCACGTGTTGGAGGAACAGCCCTGTCCCTTCCCATGAATTTTTGGGAACCTGCATCCCTTTCATCTCGATGATATAAATTATAAAAACTGTTGGATCTGAAATATCAGGATAAGCACAAATCAGCAGCTAGAACAAAGTAATTTATGAAGAAAAAATCAGACATGTAATACTGATAGAGAATCAATAATTCACCTGCTCCTAAGTGTACGATGCTTCCTAAATATGGCATTGGACTCCTCAATGCTCGACAGGAAATCTCTATCGGATGCCTTTGATCCAACCACCCCGGACAGGAAATCCTTGTCAATAGTGACAAACGAAGTTCTTGTCTTTGGGCTAAGCAAGCCATCTCTCAGAGAGTCTCCCAACCCACATTGTTCAATTTTTCTACTAACATAATCAGATCCCGAACTGGAACCTCTCTCAACCTTCATTTCCTTCTCATTATCCAAGACACAGAGTCTTTCTTCATCACATTCAGACCCATAGTCCACCTGCTCGACTTCACCATCCTCCCCATTTTCATCCCAGTAATACTGTGCATCAGATTCCCTCAACTCCCCATCCTCAAACGGAGAATCATAACCAGCCTGAAGTTCTAAACCGTTTATGCCAACTATGTGAACCTTATCAGCTTGATAAACATCTGATTCAAAGCTGTCATCTTCCAGATCTTCCATATTGACCTTAGCTGAGCCACTTGTAAAACCATTACCATGTGTTCCGCATGCATCTCCAGGAGTGACAGTAGAGTCTGCAGAAGACTTCTGCATCAATTCCTCAGACCCAGCTTGCACTGGAGAATGAGCTTCTGCTTTATTGGCAGCAGAAGCCTCATTGGTTCCATTGGCATCCACTTCCATCACGGGTTGGCCTTTCTCAGAAGACAAACAGGCACTTCTATTAGGCGAACACTGCCGTTCACCTGATTCTTCTTCTTGACCTCCAGATTCAACTCCAAGCCAAGCAGGTCCTATTGGTGGACAGTTTTCCAAGCTACTTGTATTTAACTTCCCATCTTCATGTGGGCAGGTTGCTATCTGAGAATTCTCTCCGTTATCATTTGAGATTGAAAGATCAATCCCACTAGGAACTCTCTCCAAGTTAGGTTGATGGTGAGGAGAAACATTACATGACTCAACCTGCAAACTTTCAGTACACAAAACTTTTATAACTTGTTCATCTGTTGAACACATTTCTGAACACTGCTTGAGAGTAAGGCTAGGAAGTGTATTGCACGATGGATGATCTAGGGATTTATCCCCATAAACAGCCTGACTTGAAGCTTCTGCATTGGCAACATCACAAATGGAGGGTTCCAGGGCATTACCAGTTGGAGACGGAAAACATTCTTCATGTTTTCCATGTTTTCCATCATGGAGGGAGCAAGCTTCAGATTCAGGTTCCTCTCTAATCGATTCACATGTCCCAAGAGACAAGCCTATCAAATCAACGGATGTATTATCCCCAAGTAAATCTGACAAAACCACTCTGTCAGGACGGTTTTGCTGTTCCAAGGCTTCAGGCTTAACCTCACAACTTTGTAAATCATTTTCACTGGAATCAAAGATCGAAGTATCACAAGTTTGCTCCCAGGTAACATTCAAGTCCAGATTCAACATTTCATCCCGTGACAATAGAGATCCTTCTCCTGTTCCGCTATCCTTGGTACCAGCAGATGCATGCAAAACTGTAACTTCACTATTTTGAAAGGCATCTGGTCTATCTTCATCAGCCATATCTTTTGGGGATGCAACAGTTTCTTTGAACGGAACTGCAGAAGAAGATGAGCCCACTCCTTCTCGTGTTGATTCTTCCAATATTGAACTTTCTTCACGAGCAGCATCATTAATCATACCATTGTTGCAAGCAACAGCTGCGAGTATCTCAATGCCTGAGAAGTCATCACTGTAATCAAACTTATCATGGACCTCTGATGTCTTCAAATTGAGCTTACTTGGCACAGCAGCATCAGCTGCTCTACGTCGTCGTTTCCCACTTGAATTAAGTTCAACCACTTCAAAGCATGGAGATGTGGTACAAGAAGGTTGTGGGGGACCCTGGGCTGTATGTCTTCGTTTTTTAATGGGTACATGCTCTTTTTTCTCATTTTTTCCACTGAAGCGGCGACCAAGAACAGCCACACCATGCTGCCATGTAGAGAACCAATGTTAAAAACCCTCACACAGCATGGAGGCACATCAATCAAGAACAATTAGATACAAGTGCAAACAAAGTAGTGTAATATTTACCTTCTCATTATCTGAAACCGTCATGTCATCCATATTTCTGGTACTCTCATCTGATAGCTTTGCCTTTCCATTAAAGCTTCTAACAACTGGCTTACGCCTTGACGTACTCCTGTGGCCTTTTGTAAATGTCTTCCAAGTCAAATCAGGATCTATAAAATTCGTAAGTTCTAGACCTGCTGCACTCATCATGCTTGCAGATCCTATGATTTCTAGGCCATCAACTGATGATCCACCACCCAAATTCTTGCAGGACGCCGTGGCTCCTTGCTTCCTACTGGTTACAGGAGTGGAAGAGGATTTAGCCTGTAAAAAAATACAAATCATCAGCCATATACATACTGGTATGATACGAATATCATACACACCCTACCAAATTCCAAAAAGCAAGCCACATTAAACACCAATTTATAATGACAAGTCCCTGCTTATCATTACTGGTGTTCTTGCATTATCAACATCTAACAATCAACACATTAGTTTTAAATATGGATGTGGAAACATTAGAAAATCCCAGAACTTACTCTGATTCCCCCAATCTTGACAGAAAGAATTTCCTTCTGATAATCACTGAAAGATCTAAACCTCTAATATGTTTCTGCCCTTCCTACCTGCAAAACAAGGAAAACAACATCAGCAACTCAAATCAATACGGATTTCAGCAAGAACAGAACAGCTATTTCAACACACAGCCATATAGTTCAAAGCTGATAACGAGACCTTCAGGCAGATCGTGTTAAACAGTTTTGAAGGATTGCAAAGACTCCCTCAGCTCAGATTCTATATAGCTTTGCTGCAGGTCTTCTTCGTATGTAATAAGATAATCGAGTAGAAGAAGTCACACATAACAGGACATGAGACAGTAGTATTTCATCCTTAATATATCTAAAACATGTGACAACAAAACAAGACAGTAAATCTACTTGCTAGAAACACTAATCAACTTGTGCCTGGTCCAAATAGCATCCAAAAAATGAAGAACCCATCTTCTAATCTCAACCAAAAACAACAGTGCTCACTTCTTCAGATCCTGTTGTTTGTCAGATTTAGACAAATACCTACCCTACAAGAACAAACCCATATATCCTTTGCTCCTTCCAAAGCTGGATAACACTGGGATTGATTGATTTGCGAAAAACAAGGAGATTGGACAGATCCAATAACATAGAAAACAAGAGATAAGAAATCAACACGGACAGAAGAGCCCATCATCAGTAGCTCTAGAAAACACACATCACAACAACAAAAAATGTCACTTTCGCCGGCAGATTCCAAAATCCAGCAAAAAATATCAACTTTCGCCGGCAGATTCAAAAAATCCAGCGAGTTTACGCAATCATTCCAGGACATACAAAACATCAATTCTTGCTCATATCACTCCAAAAATCACTGCAACAACAAAACAAACCCTAATTTAAGAACCCTTCTTTCCCGCAATCTTGCACTCTATACAGTAGATCTGCCTTCCACACCTCCTGATCTAATCTCCTCTTTACTCAAATCCGTCACGAGCAAGACCAAAACCAGAGAAATTAATCTCCAGTAATAAAACAAGCAAATCGTATAAATTAATCAAAATAATACCTTTTTTTTCGTTTTATAAATAATCCTTTTCTTTTCCTTTAATAGTCATCAAAATCTCCGCCGCCTCCTACAACTCCTCAATTTTCTTGAAGCAAATGATAAATATAGTGATAGTAATATCCTGGTTGTCTCCTCCGATCAGCAAAATCTTCAAAGAGATTCCATTCTTGTTCTTCTTCTTCTTCTTCTTCTTCTTCTTTAAGGGTCTTCAGTAAACATGGAATATAAGCCAATGCCGGAATCCGATCGCCGACGGGGATTCAATCTCCGGCGAATGAAGAAATTTCGGGTATTTTCTGAGAAGGAAGCCAAATTTTCTTGGCTTTAAGAACACTTTAGATGAACGCCACGAAAGCCCTATCTGTCTCTACCCCATTTTATTCTCAACTTTATACCCAAACTACCCTTGATTATTTTCGTGAAATGACTGTAATGCCCTCCTTCATTGGGAGCCATGGAATGCAGGGGAGGCTGGAGGCTTTTTGCCTTTTTGTGTTTGTATGGTTGGGATTTTGAGAATTTTTTGTTGTTTATTAAGCTAATAATTTGATATTGTATTTTAAAAATATTTCAGAAAAAATTTAAAATATTTTATTTTTTATTATTTTAAATTATTATTTTTTATATTATTAAATTATTTTAATATGTTGATATTAAAAATAATTTTTTAAAAATAAAAAATATATTATTTTAATATATTTTTAAATGAAAAAATTTTAAAAAATAACTGTAAAAATATTGCAAACACTTTTTAAGTTAAAAATCTTTAAATTCATTTAGGTTTTGTTTTCTATTTTAAATAGGATTTACTTCATAAATTTTTGTGTCCAAGATTAAATTTATTTATTTATAAATTTAAGTATTAAGATTTAAATTATGTTCATAACTTTTTTTCAGTTGAAAAATAATTTTGTAAAATTTTAATTTTTTTTATTTTAAATTAATTAATTTTTATTGATGTGAAAATAATTTTTAAAAGATAAAAAATATATATTACTTTAATATATTTATAAATAAAAAAATAAAAACAGTCATTATAACGTTATCAAACCATCTATCGATGCTTTTAAAATTAAAAATAATTTTTTAAAAAAATATATCTAAAACTAGAAACAGAAAAGATAGTGTCAAACTGTCTTCCATGCTTGATGATGATGTACAGGCAGAGTAATTAATGCAAAAAGTCAAGAGTCAAAATAGTGAGGGAGGGGACAAAGGAGCCATTTTGACTTTGGGTGAGGGTGACGGGCACGGCATCTTCCAGTTTCTTTATTTGCGAAATTTCCTTCTTCGCCTGATTCTTATCGAATATTCTTCTTTGATTTTTGTTTAAACAAATCAACGGTGATCGATGGGACATCAAGCCCAGTCACGGCCCATCATCTCAGGTTCAATTTGAAAGATCAAAGCCAACAATATAAAGGATCCGAACAATAATATTAACAACAACGATTGCGGCAAAGGTAATGTTTGAAATTACAGTGGTAATTAGATTTTAAAATTTTTTTATTTAAAAATATATTAAAATAAAATTATTTTATTTTTAAGATAAGTATATCAAAACAATTTAAAATTATTAAAAAAATTAAAATTTAAAGCAATATAATTTCAACCGCGTTTCTAAACAGATACAACTAAAAAGATTAGTTTGAAAATTTTATGATTTTAAATATAATTTGGGTTAATTTTTTTTAACTAAATTAGATAAGATGTTAATTTAGTTAAACTTAATTGATTAATAATTTTATTTGTTGTTAAATATATCTAAATAGATTAGTATGAAAATTTTAAGATTTTGAATATGATTTGAGATAATTTTTTTGTAGTTGAATTAGATAAGTCAAACTTATTTAACTAACTCGATTTTATTAATTCAATATCCTATAAAAAAAATTCAATAATTTTAATAAAAATAATGATTTATGATTTCATGGAAAGAGCTAAAGTTAACTTCTTCTAGTTTTAACGAGCTGGTCATCTTTGGCCAAATTTAATTTATTTAATTTAATTATTTTGTTAAGTGGATTTTAAACAAGTCTAATTACTATTTAGAATGATTCATTACCAAGAACTGTAGACGGATTCAAGTTTTTCAAAACCTACAAGTGACATAAAGCACACACGACAAGTCGTGCACTTGCATTGCTGGGAAGGAAAATGTTAGTTAAAACATCAATTTAAAGTCATCAATCTTAATATCTCTTCCATCCAGGAAATTTCCTCGCAATAAAGGACGAAGAGAAAATTAAAATTATTATTATTTCTGTCGTTGTTGGGCCAATAATAAGATGCATTATCAATCATCCCAGCAACATCAAATTCAAACGAGGCTCTATTGTGTGAGCAATTTCTCTCCTTTTTAAAATAAATAAATAAATAAAGATTTCAATTAAAATCCATGCCTAACACGTGTTGATAATCACCATAATGTTATGTTAACATTCCACGTGTCATTCTGATGAAATTGCTGATTTATTGATCATCACCATAATGTTGCCATACCAAACATGTAATTATATAATAAAACATGAATGAATCATGAAACTCTTTTTTTTTTTTTAAATGTCTAATAACTTACAATAAAAAAAACAATATTGTCCCGTAATAACTAATGTGTAACATAAGAGTTTTTAAAAAACTAATACTACCAAATAGCAAAAAGTTTATAAATTTAATGTGTGCACGATGAAATTGCTAATATTTTATCGACAATATATGCTTTATAAGAAAAAAATACAAATGATATAAATAAAAAAAATATAATTATAATATCTGAATAGCTTCATAAATTAATTTAAAATTTAATTTAAATTGAGTTTATTACAAAATAAAAAAATAATCCAATAAAATAAGGTAAAAATCTCGAGTTAACTTGCAATCTTGTTGATTTGGTAAAAACTCATTAGTATTTTTTTTCTGTAAATAATTAAAACGACATTAGTATAACTTTTTTTTAATTTTTTATCCGGTTGATAGGTGATGTAAGAAGAAAGGAAAAGTAGAAGAGGGGAAGAGGGAAGGAAGAAGACAGAAAAGGAAAGTTCTTTGCGTCACCAAACTGCAATTTGCCTTCTTTATTGATTCGATACCTTCCTTTCTTCTTGTTTTTTTTTTTTTTTAATTTTCCAATATATTTTCTTTCCAAATGGGACCCGCGCACGTTAAGACTTTTATTCCACGCCAAGAACCCCACCATAAATGAAAAGGTCAAGGTTCCTCTCCCTTCTCCAACAAATTCAATCGCCCCTGATCCTTCCACGTCATCACATGAACTGCCTTGATTGCTATATTACCATCATGGACGGCCAAGATGGACCCATTTTTCTTCTTTGGCACTCCAATCCTACCTACTCCTCTCCGCATCGTATCTCCCCCTCTCAGCATTCTGTCCAGACAAAACCCTTCTGCTTCGTCATCATGGATCAAGGATCATATCCTT